>Ga0131853_10002018_pt1 | contig 36300 bp, 32 predicted proteins | sample TergutLab28metaG_FD_92764 | JGI IMG/M metagenome (GOLD analysis project Ga0131853, IMG submission 92764) | Labiotermes labralis P1 segment gut microbial communities from Petit-Saut dam, French Guiana - Lab288 P1 (version 2) (version 2) | ecosystem: Host-associated > Arthropoda: Insects >... | reverse complement strand
TTAGACCTTCAAGTTTTCCCCGAAATGGGGGTTGCTATATTTTTTTTGTTTGAAACGTGAGTATATCAAGGTTTTTTAGCAATAATCTATAAATTTATAAGGTGGTTTGTACACTACCATAAAACTATCAGGGGATGAGGAATGAAGAAGTTTGGAGGGGTTTTTTTCAGGGGTAATTGTCATTGTAACCAACGCAATTAAACCCAAGAAAGCGGTGCTAAACAAATAATAACACAAACCAGAAAAAGGTCAATAACATTTGTCGCAATCGGTCAAAATATGCAAATGTGTTGCACTAAGAATATTTCTATGTTAAGATATATCACAGATATAAACCTGTCACCACGGTTTCCCGATTTTACACCATCCTTCCGATTTCTACAAGCGGGTAAATCCTCCATGTTTTCGGTCGTGGTTTTTTGGCATGGTAAAGTCTGTATGGCTTGGGTTTACATACTCAAGCGTGTAGGTGATGGGCCTCCTCCTACACGCTTATTTTATTGCAAACGGAGGTATAATCTTGAACATTGATAGAAATCACGCAACCTGTTTCAGCGTGCACAGGTTGAAGAATCTTTCGTTTTCTTTGGAAGACAAAACCGACACAGAATATATAAAACTGTTCACCGCTATTGAAGCCGCAATAAAAAATGCCCGGCAAGTTGGATACAGGACATTTTTATGTGGTATGAGCAGGGGTTTTGAATTGCTATGTGCTCAAGCCGTGCTTAAAATCCGCCAAGAACAGAACGACATACAATTAATCTGCGTCCTGCCATATAAAAATCATTCATATGACGATGAATGGGGCAAAATACATCAGGAAGTAAGAGAGACCGCCGACGGGGAATTTATTGCTTCGTCAAATGATGATGCCACACACGAATGTTACCGCTTGCGTAACCTTTTTATGGTTGAAAACTCTTCACGTATAATTTGTTACTGGGACGGTAAACAAGGCAACACACCTCAAATAATCCAAATGGCGGAAAATCAAGGGCTTAGCATTTATAACCTGTGCTGGTTAGGAAGTTTTTTATGAAGAAAACAGAAATTTTCGTCATAGCGGCAATAATAATTTTTTTTATAGTCATATTATTTTTGTATATTCGTTCACAAAACGCGATTAACATCATAGATAATCCAACATTTGTCGGAGAAGTCGTCGGCAATAAAACTGTTACCCGGCACACAAGCCCTAAAACGGGAATGCCCATAACAAGTCATAGTAAATTGTGAATTATACAGATAGGGTTGGCGAACTGTGTCGAATGTGGTACGATGACAATGAAATGTAAAATTGGGATTGATGGAGGTAATTATGGATTTTTTAAATGAATTATTTGAACCTGCATGGCTCAGCACAAATTTTATTAAAGCTGAGAAAGCGGTAAAAGCTTTGACTAATCAAGAACATATTGCAGAAGCGGCTATAAAATCGTTGGATCATCGTATTCGATATATTGCTACTAAAAAGTTGATTGACTCAAAATTGTTGGTAAATATAGCGAGAAACGATAAAGACCATGGTGTACGTGTAGCAGCAATAAAAAATGAAAATCTTACCGACCAAGAGGTATTAGCTGATATTGCTATAAATGCTCATTGGCATAACCGTGAACAAAATGAATCAGCTCTTAATAAAATCACTGATACAAAATGGTTGGCATATGTTATAGCTAAAGGTAGTATTAAATTCAATGAATACAAATTGAAAGAAGCTGGCGAAAGGCTAACTAATCAATCTGAGCTGATAGATATTGCTAAGTATGATAAAGACGATTCTGTTCGCAGAGTTGCCGCTAGATATTTAATCGACCAAGACGCGTTAGAATATATAGCTAAAAATGATAATGATTCAAGTGTACGTATTTTGGCAATCAGAAAATTAAAAAATCAAGATATACTAAATAACATAGCCAAAAACGACAGAGAAACAGATGTGCGTTGTGCGGCAGTTGCAAGTGTGACCGACCAAAGTGTATTAGAAGATGTCGTTAAAAATGATGAAGACGCGAACATACGTTATATTGCGTTTAGTAAAATTACGAATGAGAGCGTATTGAATAATCAAGATATATTATTTTATATTGCAAGAAATATTAGTTGGAAGTGGTTTTCTGATTACGGCTTGTTTTTCGAAGGCGACGAAGTAGCTATTAGATTTATGGAGAAATTAACCAACCAATACCAATTAGTCGATATTGCAAAAAACAGTTCTTTTCCAGAAGTGCGGAAATCCGCTATTAGTCGGTTAATTGAACAGAGTGATTTTGCAGATATCGCTAAAAATGACAGTGATAAAGGTGTGCGTATAGCAGCCATTAAACGGTTGAATAATCAAGACATAATAATAGACATAGCTAAAACTGATGAAGATGATGAAGTTCGTGCAACAGCTGTTAAAAAAATAATTAATCAAAAAGCATTGGTTGATATCGCATTAAATCCTCAATATCCGAGGGCTTGTTTAATTGCGGGAAAAAAACTTGAGGAAAAATCCACGATAAAACAATTTTATGAACTCGTTTTATCTAACAGTAATTTTAATCCCCCTAATACAGATATGTGGGAACCATACCATTTACGTGAAATAAAGAGAATGGCTTGCTTGACACTGTACGGAAAACATGATTGGATATCTCAAACGAGAGAAAAACAGGTGTACGGAGGAACTCAGTTCTATACCACTGGAATAATTGAATACAAGAGGTGTACAAGATGTTATGAAACTGATGGTATAAGCGAGACTGATTTTAGACTTCACACATGAATTTACTGCCGGGACGGTTAATGTGATACCCTAACCCCCGCAACCAATCCGTCTTGGCGTGCATTTCTGATAACCACGTCTCCTACATTCAGCCCCGATGTAATAACCAACTCTGTACGCAGTTGAGTGCCTACCGTTACAGGACGCGCTGTTGCCACAGCGTTTTCCACTACATATAACATGCTTTGTCCGTTTTCTTCAAACACGGCGGTTCGCGGCACTACAATTCTGTCGGCGGCGGAATACGTAACAAAACGCACATCCACATCGAAACCGCTGCGGAAAGAATCACTTGGTTCGTCAGGTTCAATAAGCACCGAAACGCGGCGTTCCTCCACTCCTAAAAGTGATACCATCGCTTCGGCTGCGGTATTTATGGAATGCACCGTTCCGAAATAGGTGACATCTCCGCTTTGGCGGGCAAATATTAAATCAACATTGTCACCCTCAGATATGTCGGTGATATTAGCCGTAGAAACAAAAACCTCTACTAAATTGTCCGCTTCAATTCTTATATTAGCAACCGGCGCAGACGGATTTAATATGTTTGTGGTATCCGCGTATAAATTCTCAATTACTCCCGAAACCGGGCTTGTTATGGTGCTTTCCGAAACTTTTCTTTCCAAATTGGCAATATTTAGATTGTTGACTTCAATAAGCGCGTGGAAATGCCGTACCATCGGCTCGGAACTCGGTTGATTAAGCGTTGCGTCTATGCCATTTATCTGTGCTTGAATTGAAGCCCTTAACGCTGCGAAATGCTCGGACTGGTCTGCAACACCTGCTTCGTTAATTATTATTTCAAGCCTTTGCTCATTTACTTGAAGAGCGGTTCGCTGTGCTTCCAATGCTTGTTCTTTTGCCTCAACCTCTAATCGGGTAATAATTCCGGCAAGAAAAAGTGTTTGCGCGCGTTCCAAGTCGTTAAGCGCGTCTTGCACAGACGTGAGACTTTGCTCAATTAAAATATTTTGCAAACGGATATTTTCTTCCCTTACCTGCTGACCGCTTAATTCTGTTGTTCTTGCAATTTGCTCTTGTGCGCCGATGGCGTTTAGTTCGCTTTGCAATACGTTTCTGTTTGAAATTTGTGACAGTCTTGCTCTTGATTCCTCTACATCCAAATTATCAATTTGCGCATAAAGAGATAAATTGCTTGCCCTTATTTGCTCGATTTGGTGAAGCAAATCCACAGGGTCAACAACGGCGATAACATCATCTTCATTAATATATTGACCTTCTCTTACATTTACGGAAAGAATTGTGCCGCCCACCAAAGGATAAACACTCACATATCTGTCATCTCTTACATGACCGCGTTCAACAAAATATATTTCTGCGTGTGACGGCGTTATTACCACGGTGTTTACCGCCAGCGGCTGCATTGCCGATACGATAATAACCGCGGCGATTAATAAAACAATAACTACTAAAACGATGTATTTAACTCTCTTTTTCATTTTTAATTCCTCCTACCATTCTATTTCTTCCGGCTGTTTCGGGTTTGCATTTTCAACTACTTTCGCGACCAACCCGTCACGTATGTGAAAAACTCTGTCTGCTATGTCTCCGATTACCGCGTTGTGCGTGATTATTACTATTGTTTTTTTGTAAGCTTCATTAAAATCTTTAAGCAGGCGAATTACTTGCAATCCGGTGGATGAATCCAACGCTCCCGTGGGTTCATCGCATAACAGCAGGCTCGGATTTTTTACTATTGCGCGCGCAATGGCGATACGTTGTTGCTGCCCGCCCGACAACTGCGTAGGAAAATGGCCTGTGTGGTCTTTCATCCCGATTCTGTCAATCAGTTCGCTTACATCAAGCGGGTTTGGTGAAAGTTGCGCCGCAAGCTCAATATTTTCGCGTGCAGTTAGGTTTTGCAGCAAGTTATAAAACTGAAACACAAAACCAATTGCGTCACTTCGGTACCGTGTCAATTCCTTATCGGAAACCGTGCTTATGTTTTTGTTTTCATAAATAATTTCTCCGTCGGTAGGGCTGTCTATACCGCCAATCATGTTAAGCATTGTACTTTTTCCCGAACCGCTGGGGCCGAGTATTACTACAAATTCCCCCTCATATAAACTAAATGACATTCCGCTTAAAGCAGGAATAATTACTTCGCCTACCTTGTATTCTTTTCGCAGATTTTTTACGATAATTATTTCTTTCATAGTCCCTACCTCTCCTTTAACACGTCAACTAAATCGAATTTTTTTATTTGCCTTGAAATTAAGAAACAAGAAACCGCAACCGCCAAACCGCAAGCTACAAAAGAAGAAATTGTTGCACGTAATGTTAAATTTGCGACAAAAATGCTGTTTTCAAATTCAAACATTTTTATCATCGACGGCACAACCATATAAGCCAACCCCGTGCCTATAACAGACCCGGCAAGAAGCATCAGTACATATTCAAATGTGTTAATTTCGGAAACTGCCTTCGATTGAAAACCAAGCACCCGCAATGTTGCGTATTCGCGTTGTTTTTCCCCTAAAGCTATGCTTGAAATATTATAAACAATCGCAAAACATATAATTGCAGATACAATATTCATGATATTAAAAATCCCGGCGTTCATCGCACTATTCTCCCTCATAACTTCCAAGCTTCGCGCATGGTCATTTAACGCGGATACATTTAACGCGTCCTTTAATTCATCAAAAACAACAGGAAGGTAGCCGCATTCCGTGTTTATCATAACCATGTTCGCAACGGTTTCGTTTCCGAATAACCTGCTTAATTCAGATATTTCCGCATACGCACCCATACAAATCGACGCTTCGATTATTTGTGTCACTTCCATATACACATGAGTGTGAAGGTTTGGATTCCGAACCATTACTGTTTGCCCAAGCTCCAAACCGAGTTCATCCGTAAAAAATTTACTCAGGATTAAACCGCCGCTATCGGTTCTTATGCGATTTCCGACGTTGTCGAATATATTAAAAAGCGACGCGTTGCTGTCTAATCCGTAAACAACCAAAGACCTTTTAGCGTTTCCGTTTTCAAGTACAACCGGCACCGTTAAAATCGCTTCCATTTCTAAAACACCGTTAACATTGCCTATTTCCTGATAAAGAATACTTCGAGGTTCGTAGCCGTTTATAACAATCGCACCGTCGCTTACCTGCATCTCCGTATACAACGAATCGTTTAATTCAACGATAAAATCACCCATAGTGAAGGTTACACCCATTAAACTAAAGGTTAACGCGATACTCATAACAGTGATAATAACCCTGCGCTTATTCCGCAGCATTGAACGGATTGCCAGCTTGCCGCCCGTGTCAAGAATTAATCTCGGGATAAACCCGGAAAACTTAATTCTTATATTTTTTCCGGCAGGCGGAGCATCACGCATTGCTTCAGCAGGACGAATTTTCATTGCAGACTTCGCGCCCATAATCACCCCAAAGAGACTTACGAAAAGGGATATCAAAAAACTTGCTATTGCTATTTCCCTAATAATAGTGAACGGCATCCAATCCGCTTCAAAAACATCCACAATTAACCCGTAAAACCCCGAACCAATCAGCCAACCCACACCCATAGCCATAACAAAACCAATAACCGCCGCTAAAATACCTTGAATTAAATAACCGCTGAAAATATAACCGTTTGTAAAACCTATTGCTTTAAGCGTACCTATTTCGGTGCGTGCCATTGTTATCAGTCTTTTCAGCGTTACATATAACATACCCGCCGCAATGCTTAGAAACATTAGTGGGAAAATAGTTGCTATCGACGCAATGGAGACTCCCTGTTGTGTAATAAGCATATAGCTGAAATGATTCTCTCTTCCGATTATGTTTAACGCGCCGTACCGTTCCAGTGCGTCTTCCAAATACGGCTCCACGTCTTCAAATGTAGTTCCTTCTTCCAAAAGAAAACTGATATGGTTAACCATTCCGTGCGACCCGGCGGCGGCTTCAACTACGCCGGTCCGCACAACTCCCAATGTGTTTACTCTGTCATCTTGAATCGCGCCGCCTGCCATTGGTACAAGTAAATATTCCGGGCTTGTGAAAGTTCCGCGCACGGTAAATGATTCGTATCTGCCGCCTATTTGTAATCTGATGGTTGAGCCAATTTCAAGGCCGTGAATATTATAAAAAGTACTGCCCAGCCATATATCGTTATCACTGCGGATAGGCTCGCCGTCATAAGCAAATTGATTTATTTCCGTGGGACGGCTTTCGTCCAAGCCCATAAGAAGCACATGAATTATTTCATCCACGCCGTCCATCCGCGCGTTTGTCCAGTTTTTGAGTGTGCCTTGCGCGGCTTCTATTCCGTCAATTCTGGTAAGACGGTTAACGGAATCCTTCGGCATTGCCAATACTGTGGCAAATGCGTCCGCAAAATTTGTATCTATGTGATAACGGCGGCTTGATTCGTTAAACAGAAATAATGTACTTAACATTCCGGCAAATACACCTAAACCGATTGCCAACACAAAAATACCTGAGAAATATGATTTCTTATTTCTCCAAACAGAGCGCAAACTATTTTTTATGATGATTTTATCCATCAAAAGCTCCTTTTTACGTATTTTTGTTTGTTCGGTTCAATTATAAGTACGCTGTTCATTTAACTTGGTATGCAAATTGCCCTTAACTCCCACACAGGTTCATTAGCTTTATACCGCTCGGTAATAATTTCGGTTTCGATTGCGATAAATGAATTTCCTATACGCTCGCCGAAAATCTTGGCGGCGTTTTCTATTTTCCCATCGTCTCTTTTAGTTTGAACACATAAATAAGAACCACCCGGAATAATTTTTGTGCTTTCGATATTTAAGTTTTTTGGAATTTTAACAAAATAATAATACGTAGCTTCCGTGCCCGAGTGTTCGCATAAAATCCCGTGTTCCGCAATATCTTCATCTTCCCAACATATATCTTCTAAGAACGGTAAGCCACTAAAAAATTTTAAAAATTCAATTTGACCTGTGTTACATAGGGGTTTTTCGCAGGGTTTTACGTAATAAACCATTTCTGGGATTTCGCGTGTATAGATTTCTCCTATTTGATATGACTCAAATAAATTCATGTAATTCTCTGTTTGGTCTATTATACGCAGACCTTTTTTTATTGCGGCAAGCTTTTTCTCGGCTACTTTACGCCCTTCATTTATAAAACTTCTGCAATCCAATGTTCCGTCGGGTTCGATAAATTTTGTCATTTTCGCAAGCGGGATATCCATCTCTACGCAAAACATTATCAATGATACAAGAAACATTTGGTCGAAAGTGTAGTATCTGTAACCGGAATTAGGAGAAACATATGCGGGATTTAAAATATTTATTTGCTCATAATAACGCAGGGCTTTTATTCCCGCGCCTGTAAGTTTTGAAACTTCTCCGATTGATAGTAAATTATTTTTTTTGCTCATACAAAATCTCCTTTTCTGAAAAAAACTATTGACTCTCCCGTAACGGGATACATTATAATCTCCTTTGTTGCAAGGGGGCAATTAAATGTCACAATTCTTGAAACATATGAAACCCTACGGTGGCTTTATGTTAATCGTAACGGTTTTACTTTCCGCGGAAGCCGTGATTGCATTGGTTTTGCCAAGCTACATGGCGGACATTGTAAACGACGGAGTTTTGCCCGGGCGTTTATCGGTTATTTGGCGAAGCGGAATTATTATGCTTTTTCTTACATTGCTTAGTATGCTGATTGCGTTGATTGTCGGGTTTTTCACTGCAAAAACGTCAACCGGCGTTGCAAATGATTTACGTGAGGCTGTGTATGTGAAAGTTTTAAGCTTTTCAAGCGCCGAAGTTAACAAATTTAACACCTCATCATTGATTACACGCACAACAAACGATATCACACAAGTTCAAAATACGCTTATGATGGCAATTCGTCAGTTTATTTACGCGCCGATTATCGCGGTTGGCGGCATAATTCGTGCTTTGGAAAGAAGTACGGATTTGGCGTGGATAATTGTATTGTCAACATCGGTTATGATGGTGTTTATAGGAATTTTAGTTATTGTAGCGTTGCCAAAATATAAGAAATGGCAGGATTTAATTGATAGGATAAACCTTGTTTCGCGCGAAAATTTAAGCGGAGTTCTTGTGGTACGGGCATTTTCTACACAGAAATTTGAAAAGAAACGCTTTAAAGAAGCCAACACAACACTTGCCACAACAGAGCGTTTTGTAAACCAGGCTTTTGCGTTTATGACACCCGTTATCATGCTTGTTTTAAACCTTACGACCGCTTTAATCGTTTGGGTGGGAGCGCATCAAGCTTCGGCATTTCGTGCGGATATCGGGGATATTTTTGCGTTTTTGCAATATGGTATGCTGATTATTTTTGCGTTTTTAATGATGTCTATGATGTTTATTTTGGTTCCGCGCGCCATTGTCAGCATGAACCGCATTGAAGAAGTTTTGGCAACAGAGGGAAGTATAAAATTAAAAGAAAATCCCCTACCCTTCCCCGAAAATTTTTCCGGAGTTGTTGAGTTTTGCGATGTATCTTTTCGATATCCGGATGCTACCGAAAATGATGAAAATGTGATGGACGGTATAAGCTTCACAGCGCGGCCGGGGGAAACCACGGCGATTATCGGTGCTACGGGTGTCGGTAAATCTACAATTTTCAAGCTGTTGCTTCGCTTTTTTGATGTAACAAGCGGTGGAATTTATATCGACGGCGTGGATATCCGGGATGTCCATAAAGAAGAATTGCACAATAAAATCGGTTATGTGGCGCAGAAGGCTTCGCTTTTTTCAGGCACGATTCATTCAAATTTACTATATGCGGATAAAAACGCGATTGAAGAACAAGTAAAAAAAGCTGTAGAAATTTCACAATCGGCAGAATTTATAAGCGAGAAACCCGAGGGATACGAAGCAAATGTTGCACAGGGCGGCTCGAATTTTTCCGGCGGGCAACGTCAACGGCTATCCATTGCGCGTGCGCTTGTCAAAGACGCGCCGATTAATTTATTTGATGACAGCTTTTCCGCACTGGACGTAAAAACAGACGCGCTTCTTCGCGCCGCATTGAAAAAAGAATCGGGCAAAAAAACCACAATTGTTATTGCACAAAGAATTTCATCAATAATGGATGCGGAGCAAATTTTGGTTTTAGACCACGGAAAAATTGTAGGAAGCGGCAAACACAAAGAGCTTTTAAAAACCTGTGAAGTTTACAAAGAAATTGCGGTGTCACAACTTTCCGAAGAGGAGGTTGGCAACGCGTGAACGAGCATTCAAATGAGCAAAACGAATTCGTACCCGAAAATAAAAATAACTACGACGATTTAATGGGAATAGGCGGACAGGGCGTTGCCGATAAAGCCAAAGACCCGAAAGAAGCCGTCCGTCAGCTTATAAACTATCTTGCGCCTCATAAAGTCGCGTTGACTATTGTTGTAATTTTCGCGGTGGTTAGTACTGTTTTTTCTGTAATCGGCCCGCGTGTTATGGGACGTGTTACTACCATTCTTGTGGACGGTATTGTTGCGCATTTTCTCGGAACGGGACTGCTTACGGATTTTCGGCAAATGGGAAATTTAACGGCAATTTTAATAATTCTTTATATAATCTCCGCTCTGTGCAGATTATTTTTGGAAATAATAATGGCGCGGCTTTCCGTAAAAGTTACATTCGGGCTGCGCGAAGAAATTTCAGCAAAAATGCACAAGCTTCCGTTAAATTATTTTGACACACGCAAGCAAGGCGAAATCCTTTCCCGCATGACAAACGATGTTGATATGATAAGCCAAACGTTAAGTACTTATTTAACAATGTTGATTTCGGCTGTCATAACAATAATTGGCGTAATGGTAATGATGCTTTCCATAAGCCTTGTAATGACAGCGGCGGTTCTTGTGGTAATTCCGTTTTCGATGTGGATTATGGTTTTGGTTATGAATAAATCACATGTATTTTTTAGTACGCAACAGGAAGCATTGGGGAAATTAAGCGGAATTGTTGAAGAAACCTACGGAAGTCACAATGTAGTTCGCGCATACAACGGAGAAACAGACGCGCTTGAAAAATTCAGGCAGGCAAACAATGAAGTTCGCTCTTCCGGGTGGAAGGCGCAGTTTATGACAAATATCGTGGAACCTATTTTCGGATTTGTGGGGAATCTTGGTTATGTACTTGTTGCGGTTATGGGTGGCTGGCTTGTTGTTCAACGGGCCATTACAATCGGCGATGTTCAGGCGTTTATTCAATATGTGCAAACATTCACGCAACCCCTTGGTGAAATCGGTGCGGCGGGAAATATGCTTCAAGGCACGGTAGCCGCCGCCGAACGTGTTTTTGAATTTTTGAACGAGGAAGAAGAATCGCCGGAGCCGAAAGTTTCAGCGAAAAAAGAAAAATACGAAGGGCATGTTAGTTTTAAAAGTGTTCGTTTCGGTTACAGTCCCGATAAAATTATTTTGCATAATTTTTCAAAAGAGGTTAAGCCCGGTCAGAAGGTTGCGATAGTCGGTCCCACGGGCGCGGGTAAAACCACAGTTGTAAAACTTCTGATGCGATTCTACGAATTAAACGGCGGAAAAATTCTAATTGACGGTATAGATTCAACAGAATTTTCGCGGTCGGAACTACGCGATATTTTCGGAATGGTTTTGCAAGACACGTGGCTGTATAATGCTTCCATTATGGAAAATATCCGCTACGGCTCGCCAAACGCCACTGACGATGAAGTAATCGCCGCCGCGAAAACCGCTCATTGTCATAAATTTATCCGCACTTTACCGGGCGGTTACGATATGATTTTAAATGAAGAAGCGTCAAATATTTCACAGGGGCAAAAACAACTTTTTACAATTGCAAGGGTAATTCTGAGAGACCCGGCAATTCTAATTCTTGACGAAGCCACCAGTTCAATCGACACACGAACGGAAGTATTAATTCAAGGCGCGATGCGTAAATTAATGCAAGGACGCACAAGTTTTGTGATTGCACACAGGCTTTCTACAATAAAAGATGCCGATGTCATATTTGTAATGAAAGACGGCGATATCATTGAGCAGGGCAATCATCAAAAATTGCTTGAGAAAAAAGGGTTTTATGCGGATTTGTATAATTCGCAGTTTGACGAGTAATACAACTATAAAATATCTGTTGCGCATGACGTAACGTAATACATTATATTTAAGGAGTGGGGAGAATGAAAAAAAAATTACTGATTGTATTGATTCTGACATTTCTGCTTGCGGGCGGCGCGGCGGTCGGAATTTACTTTATTTGGCGAAGCGCGGGGGAACTGTCAACGGACAATGCGCAGGTAAGAACAACCTTGTTTGCCGTAACGCCAAATGTTCCGGGTTCGCTTGAACGCTTCACGCTTTACGAAGGACAATATGTTGCGGAAAATGAAATTATCGGCTGGGTAGAAGGCGGCGAATCAATGCGCTCACCCTTTGACGGGTTGGTGATTCAAACAAACGCAAGGCAAGACCAGCAGGTTTCGCCAATGGAAACAATTGCCGTGATTGCCGACATTAATAATATTCATATTCAAGCAAATATCGAAGAAACTGATATCGGACGGCTTTACAGAGGACAACGCGCATATGTTACAATCGACCCGTTCGGAAACACGCAATTCACAGGCTACATTTCCGAAATTGCACGCATAACAAGCGCGGAGCTTGCAGGTCAAACAATGTTTTTCAATACCGGCGGCACATTTACGCGGGTAACACATTTAATTCCCATCGAAATAACATTAACGGATGATGTTAACTTGGATAATTTTATCGGCGTAAACGCACGTGTGAGAATTCCTTTAAGAGATTAAAAATCGGAGGTTAATATGAAAAATATTTTTTATTTAGTATTTTTAACGGGATTACTTATCGGTTGTTCATCAAATGCTGAACCGCCGAAAATTAACGCGTTTGCAGAAAATAATCGTGTAAATAATAGCGAAACGGTTAATGTTTTAACCGTTCGCGGTGTAGTTGAAAGCGTCGAAAGCCGAAATATTTATTCCACAAGCGGTTTTTTTGTTGAGAGTGTTTATGCAGAAATTGGTGATGAAGTTTCGGAAGGGCAGGTGCTTGCTGTTCTTGATATTGAGAATTTGGAACTTCTTATTGCGCAACAACGTGTCGAGCTTGATGTTCTGAGTAAAATGGCGGAAATTATTCCGCCGCAACGTCAGGCGGAACTTGCGAATCTGCGCCGGATAACCACTCTCGCGCCGCAACAGCAACGGGCGGAGCTTGACGCAGTAAGGCAATCAAGCGAAAACGAGGTTCGTCAAAGCCAAAGAATGCTTGATGAAGCTTATTCAAATTTGCAAAATAACACAAACATTCACATACTAGCCGCCGAAAACGCGTTAAAAAATGCGGCACTTCAATTAGAAACAATCAAAGCCGACCACGAAAAATTTACCGTTCTATATGAATCTGGAACTTTATCGAGGAACGAGTTGCGTTTATCCGAGAACGCGCTTTATTCCGCAACCGCCGCGCATGAAGCCGCGCTTTCAACGCTTGAAGCAACGCGTCTTGCCGCCCAGAACGAACTTGAAATGCTACGCGATAATCTGGCAACAGCGCAAATCGCCACACGGCTTGAGCCGTTTGAAATTGCGGTAAATTTATCTTCGCTGGACGCTTCATCAAGCCTTGAAGCGATGGAGCACGCGGTTAATTTGGAATTAACGGAGTTAACCGCAAATCTTGAACGCGCCGAAATTTCTTTGCGTCTTTTGGAGCGTCAGCTTGAAGATTCCGTGATAACGTCGCCTATAAGCGGCACGATAACAGCCGTTGCGGCAAAAGAAGGCGCGGTTGGCGAAGGTCTGATGTTCGTTGTGCAGGACACGGAAAATTTACGCGTTATTACACGTTTTCGCGAATATGACATAAGCCGAATCGAAACAGGCATGGAGGTCAGCATAACCGCGGATGCCACGGGCGGCACCGTTCACACCGGAGTAATCGGCAGAATAAACCCGGCGGCAATTCCCGATTCTCCCATCGTAGAATTTGAAGTTGAAATAATAATTCCGGAACAAACAACAGCCCTAAGAATTGGAATGAATGCACGAATAGAATTAGAGCTATGAAAACCGAAATTTTATCCCTGCTCCCACACGAAATTGCGGAATTAATGCTTGGTCAGCCAAAATACCGCGCCGAGCAGATATTTGAATGGCTTCATAAAAAAAATGTGTTTTCTTTCGATAAAATGTTAAACCTCCCGAAATCTCTGCGCGATGAACTTGAGAAAAGTTTTTTTATAACAAAAGCAAATGTAATTGAAAAACAAATTTCGCAAAAAGACGATACTGTAAAATTTTTAACACAACTGAATGACGCATATGCAGAGTCTGTATTAATGCGCTACAAACACGGAAATTCTGTGTGCATTTCAACGCAAGCCGGTTGCAAGATGGGATGTAAATTCTGCGCAAGCACAATGAACGGCTTCCATAGAAACCTAACCGCCGCCGAATATTGCGCCCAAGTATACAACGCTGTCCCGCTAAAAAACATTGTGCTGATGGGCTGCGGCGAACCCTTAGACAATTTCGATGAAACCCTGCGTTTCATAGAATTAATCACACACCCCAAGGGCACCAACATCAGCGGGCGAAACATTACCGTTTCGACCTGCGGCTTGGTTCCGCAAATTTACGCCCTTGCCGAAAAAGAATTGCAAATAACCCTTGCAATCTCGCTTCACGCACCCACGGACGAAATCCGTCAACTTTTTATGCCCATAGCAAAAACCTACCCGCTTATTGAATTAATCCCCGCTTGCCGTCACTATGCCGAAAAAACAGGTCGCCGCTTAACCTTTGAATATGCGCTTTCAAGAGGTTTTAACGATTCCCCCGCACACGCAAAAGCCCTTTGCAATCTTTTGAAAGGGATTCTTTGTCATGTAAATTTAATTCCCATTAACAAAACGTCCGACGACTACTCACCTACACCGCCACGCGCTATTGAAATTTTCGCAAATATCTTGCAGGAGAACAAAATTCCAACTACAATTCGCAGAAGCTTGGGCGGCGAAATAAACGCCGCTTGCGGTCAGTTACGCTCGCGGCAAATTATTAGGTTGAAAACAGCACGACTGTGAATTTTTTGAAACAAACCTCCATATAGTTTTAATGGAGGTGTTACATATATGAAACTTAATAACGGGTTAAAGATTGCCGTGGTGTACGGCTCAGTTTTTCTTGGGGCGGGGTTTGCGTCCGGGCGTGAGTTGATTCAGTATTTTGTAGGCTTCGGAAGAATAGGGATGTGGGGACTTATTATTTCGGGTGTGCTTTTCGCGCTTGTAGGCTGGGCGGTGCTTTCCATTTGCCGCCGCGAAAATATTACAAATTACGGCGGCTTAATGAAGTTTTTGCTTGGTAATCGGTTTGGCCCGATTATGGAAGGGCTTGTTGCCGGTTTTTTATTTTGCTTGTTTGCCGCAATGCTTGCGGGTGCGGGCGCAACGGCATATCAAGCGTTTTATCTGCCGTTCAGTACGGGTGCGTTTTTTGTCGGGCTGATTGTTTTTGCGGTGCTGTGCTTCGGTCTTGAAGGTATTGTAAAAGTAAATTTGTTTCTTGCACCTATAATGCTTCTTGGCGGAATTTTCATAGGCATTTACAGTTTTCTTGCGTACGCAACGCCCGCGTTTGCGTCATTCGGCGGACGGTTCGGGTTTGCGTGGTTGCTTTCGGCAATTGTTTACGGCTCGTATAATCTTGTAACGGGCGTTCCCGTTCTTGCGGCGACATCTAAGCTTGTAGAAACAAAACGTGATACGTGGGTCGGCGGGCTTCTTGGCGGCGGAATTATTACTATTTTAGGGCTTGCAATGTCTCTGCCGCTTTTTTTATATTACGCCGATATAATTTCATTGGAAATACCGTTTTTACATATCGCTTCCGGTTATGGACATATATTTAGTATTTTATATTTGTCCGTGCTAATCTCCGCGCTTCTTACGACGGCGGCTTGCAACGCTTTTGCCGTTTTGCAATGGCTTGACGGGCGAGGCTACAAAAATAAAATAAAAACCGCCGGTGTTTTGTGTATTCTGGGAGTACTCGCCGCACATATCGGTTTTTCTAATATTGTAATTTTCGTTTATCCGATTTTTGGTTTTGTAGGGTTGTTTAAAATTATTGTTATTCTGATTACTGCGGTGAAGAGGTAAATGCAATCAAGGAATATCCAAAAGCATCAGTATAGCCTCTTTATGCTTTTCACAAACTTACCTCTATCCGAAATCGAAAAGTTTAGAACCAAAAAATTAACGCAAACTTTAACGAGCGCATAGTAATCGCGGAACATTTTTTCAAATTACCGTGTACAACTTAGAAATCAGTACCACCGCATTATGCGGCATACTTAAAAATAGTGCGCCGCTTTTTTATATCCAAAAGGTAAAAACGCACCACAGAAAAAAAACATTAGAGCAAAAAAATCGAAAACAAGAACGAACAAATTCAATAACCTCTGAATCAAAAAAAGCAACTTATCTTATTACTATTGCCTTTATAACGAAAGCTCATTATAATAACTGTCCGTAAAGGTTTGCATATGGGGGTTATTGAATACAATGCCAGAATCAATAAAAACAACAGATTTTTTAGTTACGTTCATTAGTTTAAATAATGCCGTCACAAAGAGACTTAGTGACATAATAAAAAACAGAAACAACAAATTATTCAGGGAAGCGTTAAAGTTTCCGGAGAGTTTTGTAGTTCCGTTTTTTTCAGAAAGTTCAGTTGAATTAGATGTCGTATCAACCAAATATTTTTTAGAAGAAGCCCTTGATTCCGCCTACCATGCATATATTAACGCAGAACTTTGCAAACACCACTTAATACAAGACGGCGACTATTCTGAATTTAAAAACACTGATGGCAAAGTTGAGTTTTGTGCATTATTTACAGCAACATCAAGCGTTAAACTTGGCTATAAAAAATATGCGGTTAAGCCTGGTGTCGAATTTTATATCGGTAAGGATGAATCAAACACGTTCTGCTTTGAAAACGTCCATATGTACAAAGAGAAACATATAGTGATTAAAGCTGATAAAGACGGGAACGTGTGTATAAAAGACTTGAAGAATGGCGCAGGTGTGTATGTTAACGGCAAACAAATTAATTACAGTTCGCGGCAATTAAATTTGCTTGATGAAATATTCATAATGGGTATGTCTATCGTTAACTTTGACAGTTTCATTGCCGTTCGTGATTTAGCAATAAACACCGAACTGCCCCCTCTGAATTCATTTGTAAAAAAACAGCAAATAACCGTCCCTGCAAAAAATTATTTTGTAAGAACGCCTCGCATAGTGCCATCGCTCGACTTTGACACAATAGAAATTGACGCGCCGCCTGCACCGCCTTCTATTGACAAAACCCCCGCTATTTTACAATTAGGTCCGGGTTTAACGATGGCTATGGTAATGGTTGCAAATGTCGGTGTTATGACCGTAAGTAATTTGGGCGGCGGAAATATTTTATCTGTGATTTCAAGCAGCATAATGGCAGGCGGTATATTAATTGGTGTGATCGTATGGCCAAAGAAGCTGCGTAAACACAAAGAAAATAAATATGAAGAAGATAAATTTATCAGGGTGCAAAAATACACGGCATATATTAGTAAAATTGAAAGTCGTCTTACCGCCCAAAGCGAACGTACTTTGCGCTTGCTTAATGACAATTTCAACCCCTCGCCCGAGCATTTGTGCACATTTCTTGACAATGAAAACATGCGGTTTCACCTATGGAAACGTTCGTTTAATGATAACGATTTTCTTCGTGTTCGATTGGGCTTAGGGCAAAGGTCGTTTGACGTTAAAGTTAAAACTCCAAAGCAGAGTTTCCAACTTCACGATGACGAATTATTTGCATTGCCCGCTCAAATAGCCGAAAAATTCAGCCGACTTTCTAACGCGCCTATCACATTAGACTTGATGAACAATAAAACGACGGGAATAATCGGCAACAACACCAATGTTCGTAAAATGGTAGACAGGATTATAATTAATATAACGGCATTACATTCCTATGATGAAGTAAAATTGATTATAGTTTCCCCCGAAACGGAATACGAGTCTAATTATTATAATTATGTTAAAAACATACCCCATATATGGAGTAATGATAAAAAGCTGCGTTATTTTGCAACAACCAATGACGAAGTGCATACGGTATTTAATGCAATCAATGAAATTGTAAAAGAACGGGATGTTAACACCCTAGAGAAGCCTGCAACCGTACCCTATTTTGTATTTGTTATCTTAAACGACTCTCTAACAGAGAACGAATCTTTGCTGAGGTACATTGAAAATCCCGATAATACAGTAGGAATAGTAACACTGTTTGCCTATGGAGATGTGACTAAACTGCCAAAAAGTTGCCGCACCGTTATCTATGCAGACGATAATCGCGGAAGTTATTACAGCAGAATTAACAACGACAACATATTGGTTGAGTTTGAATCCGACAATTTACCTCATAACAAAATAGATTTGTTTATGAAAAAGCTATCCTCACTGCCTGTAAAGGTAGATGCCCGCTCTTTGAGCATACCTGACCGCATTTCCTTTTTGCAAATGTATAAGGCAGGTAACATTGCAGAACTCGACATAGAAAAAAACTGGAGTAATAATAATTCATCAAAAACGCTGGCTGTACCTATAGGGGTTATGGCGGGCGGCGTTCCGTTTTTGCTTGATATTCATGAAGATTACCACGGTTGCCACGGACTGATTGCAGGGACCACCGGCTCAGGCAAGAGTGAATTTTTGCAGGCGTTAGTTTTGTCGATGGCAGTTAACTACAGCCCAAAAGAAGTCGCATTTGTTATAGTAGACTTTAAGGGCGGCGACATGGCACGCCCGTTTATGGAAAAAGAAACAACTCCTGCATTGCCCCATTTAGCGGCAACAATTTCTAATCTTTCAGGCAATGTTATGCATCGGGCGTTGGTTTCTCTTGAAGCAGAGATCAAATCAAGACAGCGCTTGATTGACAAAGCAGCTAAAATTTTAGGCGTTGATAAACTGGATATTAATTCATATCAAAGACATTTTAAGGCAAGAAAATTATCCGATAAACTGCCTCACCTTATAATAATTATTGATGAATTTGCACAACTGAAAAAACAATTTCCAAATTTTTTAGAAAAGCTGATAGACGTTGCTCAAGTTGGGCGAAGCCTTGGAATTCACTTGATTTTGGCAACACAAAAACCAAGCGGCGTTGTTGACCCGCAGATATGGAGCAATTCAAGGTTTAAGATATGTCTTAGGGTAGCAGACGTATCAGACAGTAAAGAAATGATTGGCAGGCCTGATTCCGCTTTTATTAAAAATGCGGGGCGGTGTTATGTTCAGGTAGGTTACGATGAAGTTTTCGAGTGCGTCCAATCTGGTTACAGCGGTGCGGAATATGTATCTGCAAAAAAGTATATGCCCGATGACGAAATTACCGTTCAACTTACAGACAATACAGCAACATCCATTTACAGTGAAAAAGACGACTTGGAAAATCAAAGGACCCACAAATCTCAACTGGAGGCAATAGTAGCTGAAATGGTTACCATTGCCGTTAATCAAGATAAAGATATCTTCGTTGAACGGTTCTGGAAGGATTTGTTGCCGGAAAAAGTGTTCCTCGATAAGTTAAGAAAGGATTCAAGATCTTTGCTTTGCTCCTGTATCGGGCTTGTTGACTATATAAAAATTCGGGAACAGGAAGCATTAACAGTTGATTTTGAAAAAATCGGTCATGTTGCTGTGTTCGGCGCAAACAGCACAGGAAAAACCACATTTTTGCAAACTGTAATTTATTCCATGGTGTGCGGTTACGGTTACACTCCTGATGAATTGCACATTTATGCCATGGATTTGGGTGGAAGGAATTTAGGGTATTTGAGTAATTTGCCCCATACCGGCGATGTTGTCTTTGAGGGCGATAATGATAAAATTGCTGGTTTTGCGACACTATTGCAAAACATTATAGACGATCGGAAGCATTTGTTTGAAACAAGCAACTGCGGAACTTTTTCTGCATACAATTCAATTGACAAAACAAATGACAAAGAAAAACTTCCTGCGGTACTCGTCTTAATTGACAACTACTCCCCGCTTCTTGAAAAGTACACAGATGTGTCGTACCGCATTATTGATATAATTAGCTCATGCAGAGCCTACGGTATTTATTTTATTATTACAGGCAGTGTCAAAAGTGAAATTCACTACAGGGTGCTTGGCCATATCTCGACGTATTTTACTTTTAAGCTAAACGATAAAGATGCTTATTTTGACATACTGCGAACGCCAACAAAACTTACCCCTGATGATGTGAAAGGGCGCGGACTTACCGTTATTGACAAGGATGTAGTTGAGTTTCAAACGGCATTGGCTTTAGACTGCAATAGCGACCCCGAGCGTGTAAAAGTGATATCAAGCCAATACCGAAAAATCAAAGATGAGTGGGAGGGTGTTTTGCTGCCCACCGCTATTGAAATAACAGACAAAGTTGTGCAAGAAAACGCAGCATCTAATGCCATTGAACAAGGCGGTATACAGTCAACCCAATCTACGCCGAAACCACAACTTGCGGCAGAGCCGCCCATTCCCATAACAGCAAAGGAAAACACCATTATTGTAGGTAGTTCAATTGCCGATGGTTCGTTATACGGTATGGACTTTACAAAAGACAGTACCCTTGCCGTATGCGCCGACTCCACAGATGATTTGATTGACTATTACGGAACATTTATTAAAAACGCAAATGCCAATCCTAACAACAAAGTTGTGTTTATCGATGACAATGATGCATTGTTCCAAACACCGCTCATAGAAGCAAATTGCAGGTATATCAGGGGTAGTGTTGAGTTAACCGAATACTTAAAAGAAATAGTAAAAACGGAACTTAACCCCAGATTCCTTAACCCGGGAGCCAAGTATGTGCGCCTGGTGTTTATAATATCAGATTACACCCACTTCATTGTCAATGTAATTGCAAATATGTCAGATGAGTATGTTTATATTATAAAAAGTTTAGCGGAAAAATTTGACTCACCCAATCATGGAATATTTCATGTTTGCGGGTTTAATGTAAACGATGATGGAAATATAGACGTGTTTTACAATAAACTGGTGGCTAACGCCAAAAATTATGTACTGTGCCCGAACAGTTACAACGGTGCTTTTGCCAAAATTCCAAACGTTCCCCGAATATCCGATGTGTCGCCCACCGACAGAATTCTTTGTCAAGGTGACAGAAACGCAAAAATCGCGCTAACCGTGCCGTGTGGTGGTGTCACATGAACAAGCTGTCTATTAGTGTAAACATTCCGGCAATCGGGGCGCGACATGAATTTTTGATACCGGGAAATATGCAAATAAAAAAAGTTATCGGTTTGATGGTAAAGATTTTGGTTTCAGAATATGGGGTATCGACCGATACTTCGGATTTGATGCTTTTTGACAACAGTGACGTTAAAGTCTTAGATATGGAGTATACGCTGTTACAATTGGGTGTTTCCGATGGTGATACATTTACATTAATTTAAGTGTCGGAAATTATTCCCGGACGTTCCGTAACGGAAGGGGGTGATACTGTGCAATTCGGAATAAACCATGCTATGGCGCAATCTACCGCTATAGAACGCCTGGCAAACGATTTACAAGCCCAACTTAACAGGCTTAACACTATGGAGAAACATTTACGCAATGAATGGGAGGGACCTGCTGCAGAGGCTTTTTATGCCCGAATATCCGAATTGCGTGCAGACTTTGATTCTCAAAGGCAGCAAATGGAAATGCTTGCGGCGACAATCCGCAATACGGCAAACCAATTGCAGGCAAGTAATACCGGGTAATGATGCAAAGCATCTTTGCTAAACGAGAGGAGAATTATTATGAGCAGACGAGTAGAAATTGACACCCGCACGATTGAAACGGCATTAAATCGAATCCAGCAGCAACTGGTAGCAATGCGTGAGCGGTATAATGTAATGCGTTCAAATGCGAACCAAACTCAAGGCATGGATTTTAGAGGCGAAGCAGGCGAAGTGTTTAGAAACAAAATAAACTCTTATGAATCAAACATTGCCGCCATTGAAGATGTTATCAATCAGTACAGAGCAGAACTTGCAAGGTTTGGGAACAATGTAGTTCAAGAAGAAAACCGCCTTAAAGGTTTGGCAAATACTAAACTCGCCGGCACAAGAGCGAGAAGGGGGTAATTATATGGCGTTAGGAACGATTTCAGCAATAGTCGGCATTGCAGTAGGAGTGGCTCAATTAGTGCAAATGGGGGTTGACATTAAAAATAGCGGAAACGATATGTGCAATTGCCTGAATTCTATCAACAATGAAGTGCAGATACTCAATAACAGTAACATAAGTAATGCCCTTAATCAGTTCAATGTTCAAATTGAACAGCTAACAATAAACCTAACCAACACCATAAGACAAGATACAGACGACTACGAGAGATTCCTTAGGGATGCCGCCCAATACTACGAAGAACTCGATAATCAGGGGCAAAGAGATGCCCAGCGTCTGACAGGGACGCTGTTCTAACAGGTTTGTGACCGAGCGGAAGCATTAATCTTAGGATTGTGTTTCCGCTCGCCAAAGGGAAGGGTGAGGAAGGTGATTAAAATCCGGGCTCATTTAGTTTCGTTGCAACAAGCCGCAAGTGATTGCCGCGGAATTGCCGAAAATGTAGAAAATATACGCAACAGCTTTGTTTGGCATATTAATCAATTGGAGCCGAGAATTCGAGCAATGTCGAATATAAGCGGAATATCAGAAAATATCCGAAGCGACTTAGAGCATTGCGCAAATATTTTGCGCCAATCGCATAATTTTTTGAATGAAGTTCATGATACTTATATTGAGGTGGACAGGCTGCAGTTTAAACCGCCGTCTGCTCTGTTTTAATTGTTTTTGTGGGGGTTAGCGTAATGGCAGATGGCGTTATGTTTAGCGGTTATAAAATTGAGGAAGAACTAAGCATCGACGCTCATGGTTCGGTTTGCAAAGTTGTAAAAAAAAGTCACGTAAACGATTATTGTTGCGCCGTAAAGCAAATTATCATTCCGACAAAAAAGCAGTATGATGCTCTTTGTGCTTCAATGGGGGAAAAAGGAGCAGAACAGTATTGCAACGAGCAGTACCTTAGCATAGTGGAGGAAATGCGGGAAATTGAACGGCTTACACGTAGTGGTGTGCACAATATTATTAATTATTATGAGAGTGAATGTGAAGTAAGTTCTGAAAACGGATATCCAGAATATAAATGTAGTATGCGAATGGAGTATCTTACGCCGATGCCAGCGTATCATGCAATATATGCCGTTACAGTGAGTGATGTTGTTCGATTAGGCTTAAATGTGGCATCTGCTTTGCATTTCTGCCATAAACGTAACATTACACACGGCAATATTAAAGATGATAATATTTTTTTTAATGAAGAATCCGGCGAGTACAAAATAGGTATTTTTAATGCGTTCAGACTCTTGAAAAACACAGAGTTACTTATAACAGCTACAGATTCGTTCATTGCGCCCGAGGCTTACAAAAATCGTAAAAATCGCAATGAGTCCGCAGATTTATACTCACTGGGTCTGGTGATGTATAGGCGGCTCAACCATGACCGTATTCCCTTCTTGCCCGCATATCCAAAACAGTACACGCCTAAAGATGAGAGCTTGGCGTTTCAAAAGCGGATTGACGGAGTTATTCCCGAACCACCGGCTCATGGCGGTCCCCATATTGGTGCGGTTATTATTAAGGCTATCTCCAATGAAGGAGAAAGGTATGATAAAGCCGAAGATTTTTTTAAGGCACTAGAGGCGGCAATGACAATCACATCGGAAAATGTGCTGAACACAGATATTAAGCCGCTGACAAATGCCATAATAAATTTAGATAAGGAAATCGCAAACGTAATAAATCAAACTGACGATAATAAGCCTACCCCAAATGATGAATATGCAAGAATGATGCGCGAAATTCAAATTGATTCAAAACAATTCAATTATACGTTTGAAGAAAAACAAATTAGCGAAAAAGAAACTAAAACGAAAAACGGACGGAAAATTAAAACCTTCGCAGGCTTTGGTATTATTTTTGTCGTACTTTTTTTAGTTGCCGGCATATGGGTGCTTTTGAATACGGGCGGGACTTCAGAAGGAGACGATGCGGAAATTAAACCGGTGTATAGTGAGCTTGAATTGGACACAAATGTTCACGCACCGCCCGAACCTGAACCTACATTTGTTCCTGTTGCAGAAATAATTAATGTTGTGACAGAGATGGATGCGGAAACGTCTTTACCCTTGACAAGTACGGTAAATCCGCCTTATGCAACAAATTCCAATATAGTCTGGAGCATAGTAAGCACTTGGAATACTGACGCAGAACTTGCAGGCTATATATTAAATGTAACAAATGCAACAGATGGAGGAGCGGTGCGTGTATTGGCGACTGTAACCGACGGTACGGCTCCTGACAATGATTTTAAGCAAGAATTTGTTATCCATGTTCGTCGTGATGAAGAATCCGAAACAGAGGACGATAAGCCTGAAGCTACTCCAGTACCGGCTACTCCAGCACCGCCACGTCCGCGTCCTTCGCCCACACCTTTGCCCACGCCCGAGCCCACAGAACAGCTGGTTATTGATCCAATCCACCCCTTAAATGCAAATGTACCCAGGGGCAAGGTAGGAGAATCCTATATTCTGATATTCACACTAGAACATGTAAATACTACTATATGGCGGCGTGTTTCAGGAAACTTGCCTGATGGACTTGGTATTTGTCCTGAATCGGGCACAATTTTGGGTAGACCAACAACCGCAGGGACGTTTACTTTTACCTTATCCGGACTCGGACACACTTTCGAGCGAACAATATTTATTGACTAAATGCATCCGCAACCGAAGCCTTAACCGACGGCTTTAATCATCTCCAACAACCACAAAATATTTTCACCAAGACGCTGCATTGTTTCTTTGCCCTCTTTGTCGTTTTCAAAATCGCCGATATCGCGGCTCAGACTCATGTTCCAGTACGTACTGCCGGGAACAATCATGTCGTTTATGAAAAAGAAATGTTGAATGGAATCAAGAGTGTAGATTCCCCCGGCACGGCGAACCGCGCTTACCGCCGCCCCAATTTTGCGCGAAAACGCGTTGCTTGCCCGTGCCATATACCCGCAGCGGTCTATGACGGCTTTTGTTTCGGGGGTGAGGTCGGCAAAATATGTCGGCGAGCCGATTATTATTGCGTCGGCGGCTAACATTTTTGGATATAGTTCGTTTATCCAGTCATCAGTGACGCATTTGGTGGAATTTTTGCGACACGCGCCGCAAGCCTTGCAACCCATCACGGGTTTTCCGCCCGCTTGATAAATTTCCGTTTCAACACCGCCTGTTTTTAATACGTCAAGCACTGCATTAAGCATTGCAAATGTGTTTCCTGCCTCACGCGGACTTCCGTTAATTGCTAAAGCTTTCATGTAAATTCTCCCCTTCTAATGATTTATATTTCTTTTGCAAATACTCAACAAGTTTATTCCCAATCGCCGCGCCGCCGTCGGGTAGGTCGTTTCGGCGGGAAAGCCATTCTTCTGTTAGCTGGCGTTCTTCCGGTGTAAGCAAAAACGGGTCGGGCAAAAAACTAGGCCATTCCGGAACCGAACCAAACAACGCGGGCTCATCTTCTTCGTAGTGTTCGCTAATCACAATCGTACCCGCCGCCATATCTCCAAGTCGTTTGTGTTTTTTAGAGAAAAGAATTATAAACAGCCCGATATAAATCATATCAAGCGAACCCCTTATAAGCCCACGTACAAGAGATTGCCAAAACTCTATCGGCTGACCGTTATCGCGGATAACACGCAACCCAAAAATCCGTTTACCAATCGACTGCCCGTTCATAGTCATCTCGCTGACAATAAAATATCCGAAATGCACAATAAACATGAAAATCATAAAGACACCCAGCGCCCTGCCGCTCGGGTTGCCTGTATTGCCGAAAATAACGCGGTCAAACCACCAAAGAATAATAATCGCCGCAAAAATATTCAATAAAACCTGAATAAAATAATCAACCAAAAACGCCGCAAGCCGCGAACCCGCTCCCGCAAGCCTGTATTCCACTTCAATGTTAGCAGGCGTTACAATTGTAATCGTTTTCATTTTCTCACCCTGTCAATTGTATATATCTATTCACAGCCGCAACCGTAAATTCTTCGGCTTTGCTTTCTACGTTTGGAATTCCCATCGCGGATAAATGACGGAAAATATCTTTTCGTTCGTCTTGGAATTCGATTGCGGTGCTGCGTAAATATTTATCGTATTTTTTGCGAACAGGAATTTCTGCCAGCGCGTTCAAGCTTTCGTTTTCCATGAAAACTACAATGGGAAGATGGCGTTTTTTTAACAATGCCATTTGTGCGATTAATTCGCGTGCTTCTTCGGGCAATTCAAAATCCGTGAAGATAAACACAAGTGAGCGACGTTTTTGCTTTTCGTTAAGCGCACGGAACGCGCCGCCGTAATCCGCGGTAGAGCGGTTATCTTCAACATGGTAAAGTGTCTCCATTAAATGATTGCGATGCGCCGCGCCTTGCCCGGGCGCGATATGTGAACGCACGATGGAATCAAAAACCATAAGCCCCGCCTTATCGCCCGATTGATTCACAATGTCGGATAAAATCAACGCGGCATTAATCGCATAATCCAGCTTTTTGTAGCCGCCCACGTTGTAGCTCATCGGGCGGCTTATATCAATTAAGATGTACACGGGCTGGTTTCGCTCAATTTGATATTGATTCACAATCAATTTATTTTCGCGTGAAGTGGCACGCCAGTTTATTTTACGATAATCGTCGCCGTCCACATACGGTCGCAAGCTTTCAAATTCGTATCCCATTCCGTAGTTTTTTATATTTTTATCACCTTGCGGCAGTAACCTGTGCTTTTGCAGCATAAGCCGGAACTTACTTAAATCCTGCACATTCGGATATACTTTAAATTCTATGGGGCAATGGACTTTTTTGTGCTTTATGCAAAGCCCAAGCAATCCCGTGTACCTAAAATAAATGTTTGAAAACGTAAAACTACCGCGCTTTGAAGGAATCATTGCATACGAAAAAAGCTCCTCCTCACGCGGTTGCAACCACTTAGTCAAATCATTTTCGGTAAGAACCTGAAAATGCCGAGCACGTTCGTCTTTGCATTCAATATGCAAAACGTGCTTCGATGTATTTTTTACATAAAAGTCAATTACATTTTCCTCTTTAAAATACAAAACATCTTCGCCGCTTCTGCGAAATAAAAAACACTTCGCGCCGGGCGTAATCAGCACGTCCAAAGTAAGAAGCCCCACAAGCAGTAAATTCCAAAAAAGAAACATGACATCATACGAGCCGCCGAAACGCCACGTTATAAAGGTGACAAGCCCGCCGAGGGCAACCAAAAAGACGAAACTTTTCGTAACGCTCATCGCGGTGCCTTAACCTGCGATAAAATATTTTCAATAACAGCGTCGGCGGTGATTCCTTCGATTTCGGCTTCGGGTTTAATTAAAATTCTGTGGCGCAGAACGGGAAGCGCAAGCATTCTTACATCGTCGGGAATAACAAAGTCGCGCCCGTTAATGGCGGCATATGCCTTTGACGCAAGCAAAAGCGCAACGCTTCCGCGCGGGCTTGCGCCGAACAAAACCGCACCCACGCGGCGCGTTGTTTCGATTACACTCACGATATAATTAAAAACGGCATCGTCCACGGTGACGGATTGTATTTCCTGTTTTGCTTCCGCGATTTGTGCCGCACTGCAAACGGGATACAAGTCCTGCAACTTAGATGCGTTAAAACCTTCATGATACATTTGAAGCATTTGTTTTTCCGCCGCAACGCCCGGGTAAGTGATTAGAATTTTCATCATGAAGCGGTCTGTTAAGGCTTCGGGGAGCGGATATGTCCCTTCATATTCGATTGGATTTTGAGTCGCCATTACGAAAAACGGTTCGTCCATTATATGTGTTTGCCCATCTATTGTGATGGCGCGTTCTTCCATTATTTCAAGCAAGGCGGATTGCGTTTTCGGCGGTGTTCGGTTGATTTCATCCGCAAGAAAAAGTTGCGTAAAGAGCGGCCCTTTCCGCAATTCAAATTGCCCCGTTTGCTGATTGAAAACTTTTGTTCCAAGAATATCCGACGGCATAAGGTCGGACGTAAATTGCACGCGTTTGCATCCGACGCTTAAAAGCTGTGCAAGCGAACGCGCCCAAAGCGTTTTTGCAAGCCCGGGTACGCCTTCGATTAAAACATGACCGCCTGCAAACATAGCCGTCAGCGCGAGTTCCGTAAGATTTTCCTGATTTAAAACACGATTGTTGATTTGCTGTTTTATATTGTCCGCAAGTTCTTTAAGCATTTTTACCGTCTCCTTTTTTACTTACCATATATAATTTTGCAAGTGCGCGTACATATTCGTTTTCTTCACGTTCAACTTCCTCGTAGTACGGAACCGGATTGCCGAATCGTTTTCCCAAATACCAAACCGAAATTATTGCAAGAATAATCATTTGTGCAAGCAAAAGCCTTATAACAAGCGGCAAACGTCCGACAAATGTCTCAGGTGTGCGGAATCCGTGATAATATTCGGCGAAAAAAATATTCCCTATTTCGCGTTCAGCATTCCAGCGTTTAAGCGTTGTTTGAATTGCCTCGCCCGCAGTGTAGTCGTCCATAAGAGAACGGTTCGTTACCGGCGTGGCGCGTCCCGATATTATTTCGCCTTTCCCTAGCCGGTTTAGCCGAAAATCCCCGATATCATGCCCGTAAGGCGTAAAATGAGTATCTTTGTTACACAGATAAATTAGCCGTCCGCCGCCACGTACCCATTCACGCATTTCTTCCGCCATACAATGACAAACCTGCGGCGTTCGCGGTTGAATAATGATAAATACATCGTTAGCGGAAATTTCCGTCGTAAGCGGCCTGTAACTTACACGAACGCCATATCCCATATGCCGCAAAGTATCATAAAGTAAACTCGCTCCCAGCTCGCCCGTGCTTGACGACGTATAAGGAGTACCGTCGCCCGTGTCGAAAAAATACGCGATTCCTATTGCCAAAACAACAAGAATTACCGGAAAAATCCACGCCCATCGTTTATTCATCTTTCATCACCGTATTAACCGCAGAATCAAATTTCAAAAACTTTTCGTCATTCAAATCTTTATGCCCGAACCATGTTAAATGGAATGCGTCTGTAATTTGCGAGAAAGGCGCTGCAAGATGCGGCGCGGCATTTTTTATTTGGCGTAAAATAATCGCGTTGGTTGCGGAAGGTTCGATTACGATGATGTCATTTTCGTTAAGCCATAAAATAACAGCGATGTATTTATACCGTATGGCAACGCGTCTGTTTTTAGAGGCGCTACTAAGTTCAAGAAGTTCGGCTACCGTGTGATTACGAAGTTCTTCAAACATATCGGCGAGGGTGTGACGTTTTGGTGCGCGTGTTTGCAAATATGCGCGGATTAAAACAATCACCGCAACCGACACAAGCACAACGGCGATAATTATAAAAAGTACGGCGATTAATCCTGCGCCGCCGCTTGCCGGTTCAGGCAAATCAATGCCGAGATTCTCAAAAAGCCACTCTAAAAAAGACTCCATCAAATCATAAATTCTTTCACGAATATCCACACGACGGCCTGTTAAAAAATCGTAGCGAGAGGTTTCTAAAACTTCATCCATCGCTTCTTCAAATCTCATTGATTCACCTGCAATTTCTCAAGACGGATTTCAAGGTCTAAGCCTTCGGCTTTTATTCGGCGATTAAAATAAATTAAAGCAGGCATAATCCCGTCCAGCGGCGCGGCCAGCAACGTAATAACAATTGGAATAGCAACATTGGATATAAACATCACAAAAAGGCTTATAATACCAAACACAGCCACCGGCACAAAATCGGCAAGCAATCCCAACGCCGGTAAAGCAAGCGCGGAAATCATTTGCGCCGAAAAAGAAAACGCAAACGCAACAAAAGTCCAAATTAGCCGGATTCCACAAATACGCCAAAATTCGGGCTTCACAAGCTCCCACGAACGCGCAATTGCACCAAAAAAATGCCGTCGTTCAAAAACTGCAACGGCAACCGAAAGAGAAAAAATATTTGTATAAATAAAAATTCCGACACCAGCAATAAAAATCGCGGCAAAAATGCCGATAATTCCCCCAACAGGTATAGAGTTCAAAACGAAAAAGTCCCGGAACATTTCAGAAAACACTTCAGAAAAAAAATAAATTACACCCATTGCAACCACAATAAAAGGAAGCACCAAAATAACCTGCGCCAAAAACGTGGTAATCACACATATAACAACCTTAAAAATTTTCTTAAACTCAAAGCGAACTCTGTGTCCGTAAAAAGCTTGTTGCGAAAGTAAAATATGCCCCGAACTCGCAAACGCCTGCCAAACCAACACAGCCGGAAGAATCGCAATCATGGCAACGCCGACAATTATAAAAACCGCACCTCCCACCGAAGAGTTACCCGTCAGCGCGTCAATCGAAAAAATAAAAAAAAGAAAAACGAATGCAAATGTTAACGCAAAAACACCGGCAATAAGAATCGCTTGAACAATCGCGGCAAATGCAATTTGTTTTCCAAAAGATTTTTTATAAATATCAATAACACTATCCATTAACTCTGCGACGTTCTTCGGTGAAAAATCTCTTTGCATATTCAGCTCCTAAAAAAAGACTTGCTTGAATTATAACACATCGTTGACAATTTCGGCAAAAACACTATAATTAAGTTGGTTTATCTTTATGATAAATATCCCTCCTCAGAAAAAGCCGCTCTCCAGCGGCTTTTTCACTGTAATTAAGGAGTTTTACTTATGCGAACAAGAAAAAAGAAATGGTCGGCGGGGGAACTTGAAAACAACCCGCGTATTTTACGTGACGAAAAAGAATATGACGGGCGACTTGCGGAATTTTTCGGGAACAGCAAGCTTGTTCATTTGGAAATCGGTTGCGGCAAGGGGCGTTTTATTATAGAAACTTCGCGCCGGCACCCCGAAATTAATTTTGTTGCGGTGGAACGCGACGAAACTATTTTGGCAACCGCCGCGCGCCGTGCGGAAGAAAACGCGGCGGGTTCGCTTGTATTTATTCTTGCCGATGTAAACGACGGGCTGGACTTTATAAAGCCGAGCGAAATTTCGCGGCTTTATATAAATTTCTGCGACCCGTGGAGCCGCAAAAAAAAGTGGGCAAAGCGACGCTTAACCCACGATACATTTTTGGAATTGTACGAAAAACTAAAAATTCCCGAAATTTTTTTCAAAACAGACAACCGAATTCTTTTTGAATCATCTTTGGAGAGTTTTAGCCGCAAGGGTTGGCTTGTAAAAAATATTTCGCTCGATTTACACGCGTCAAATCTTCCCGAAAACATCATGACCGAATACGAAGAAAAATTTTCCGCACACGGCCCTATTTATAGATTGGAAGCAGAACCGCGCAAGTTGCATATAATTTAATGAGGTGATTTCCATGTTTAATCGTGTATGGATTCGCAATAAATTATTGCAAATGTTTTACCGCCCGCATACTTCATACAACGGGCTTTTTGATTTGCCTGCAAAAACGCTTTCCGCGTTTAATGAGATTGAAAAAGGCATCGAAGAAAAAGTTACACCCTTGCTTTCGGAATTTTTTGAGTAGGAATTTACTGCTCCGCATAAGCCATTTCGAGTGCGCTGCGTACAGCGTCTTGCAAGATTCCCGTTGTAACGGGGTAATCTGTTTGCGGTCTGATATGCGCGGTTTGATAGCGAAGAACTTCTTGCGCTAAGTCTACCATGCGCGGCTCGAAAAGCGGGTAGAATGTCCGGGCAATATCCGCCATGTCTGTCATGTGAATTGACAAAATTTCGTTTTCGCTTACCGTTACGCGAACGTGAACAGGTTCGTCGTAAAGCAGAATCGTTGACGAGTATGTACCCGGATTAAAACGCGATGTTTGTCCTTGTTCGTGTGTTCTTCTTCCCGGGATTAGAAACACCAGTGCCGCAATTACAAGCACAATCGCGACAAGTGCTATTATCCCCATGCGGATTAAATCCTTCTTATGTAATACAAAAATTCTTGCTCCACCCATTTTGTAGCGCACCCTTTCAAATATTTCTATGTCATGTAGAAATGTATGAGGCCTGCGCTATTTTTATTCCGGAATATTTTTGGAAGAGACAACGCAAAAGATTAATGTATATTGCGGCGGAATGTGACGTAATTTGACCCGATTTGACAAAATCTCCTTGCAAATGCATTTATTTGGTATATACTAATGCACGATGTTTAGAGCAGTCACGCGTTAGTTGTGACGCGAATACACAATAACAGGAGGTTTTAAAGTGAAAAGGGGCATCATGCAGTGCATCTTTTGGGTGATGGTAATTGCCATAGGGTTTTCCGACATTACGCTTTTTGCGTATCAAAGAGAGGAAGATTATTTTGAGTATGAAGAAGTAGTTGGAATGAACGAAGGATTACAACAATCATCGTTAACGGAAAATGAGTTTGCTTCAATGCCTATGGTTTCGGCAGGCAATGCATATACTTTAGCCCTCAAAAGCGATGGTACTGTTTGGTCTTGGGGTTCAAATACTCAAGGACAATTGGGTGACGGCACCACAACCATGCGAAGTACACCTGTACAAGTGCAAATCCCCGGCAAAGTAATCTCAATTGCAGCAGGGCACACACATGCCGTTGCCCTAAAAGAAAACGGAACAGTCTGGTCTTGGGGAAGCAACGCTTTCGGTCAACTGGGTGACGGCACCACAACCAACCGCTCCACACCGGGGCAAGTACAAAACCTTAACAATATAATCGCAATTACGGCCGGAAATGGCTTTGCAGTTGCGTTAAGAAATGATGGTATTGTTTTCGCTTTAGGGCTTGGCGGTCAATTGGGTAACGGTACCACAACCGGAAGCCGGATACCCGTACAGGTACAAAATATCAGCAATATAACCGCAATATCGGCAGGAGACGAACACACCTTAGCTATGCGAAGCGATGGCACAATCTGGGCGTGGGGAAGAAATGCGGGCGGACAGTTAGGCGACGGCACCACAACCCGCCGTCTTATACCGGTGCAAGTGCAAAACTTTAACAATATAACTGCCATTGCGACAGGAGGATTTTATACCGCGGTAATAAGAAATGGTAATTCAATTTGGACATGGGGACTTAACTCGTCCGGTCAACTGGGTGACGGCACAACAACTACCCGTCTCACACCTGTACAAATACAAAATATCGGTAATGTTAACGGGATTTTTACGGGAAGCCAGCATACGATTGCAAGAAGTAACAATAGCACACTCAGGGCGTGGGGGTTAAATTCGTCCGGTCAACTTGGTGACGGGACAATAACTAACCGGCTAACACCTGTGCAGGTACAAAACATTAATAGCGCAGTATCGGTAACAGGTGGTTTGCGTTATACCGTTGTACTTAGAGATGATGGTACAGTGTGGGCGTGGGGCTATAATTTGGGCGGTCAACTGGGTGACGGAACAACAATCGGACGCATAACACCCGTACAAGTAGTAGGCCCGAATGGTGTAGGTTTTTTGAATTTGGGTCCAACGAATACGGGAAGCACATTGGAATTGAACGGTACTCGTGTGTCAAAAACAATTTCATACGTACCCGTAAGCGCAAATCTCATTGACGTAACCCTAATGCTGGAAACAAACCCGGGGATATACTCATTTTTGACCGATTTAGTTTTTGACGATACAAAGCTAACGCCTGTTTCCGTCACAGGCGGGCCTATTTGGGATAATTCTGTTGAGCTGCCCTTGGTTAGCGGTGGGCGTTACCCCAACCGCCGGATATTTTTGGCTATGGGTACAGACATATCCTATGAGACAGGCGTGATAGCTACGGTCAGGTTTAGGGTAAACGGACAGATTAATCACGCATTACCAATCGCCATTGGACAGCTTGACGTAGTAGACAGTGACGGGAATAATGGGTTTAAGGTTTTATCGACTTTAACGGACAGTGAAGAATTTTTATTAGATGAGGTTCATAAATACGCGTCTAAATTCACACCTTTTTCAAGCTTAGGCTCAGTTTATTGGACCAGAATTATAGCAGGTAAATTTACAGGTGGCGGACAGGTAAATTTGTCTGATGCGGCATACCTTGCGGGGATTCTTATCGGTAATATTCCTGAAAATGACCTCCACAAATACAGTGCGGACGTTAATGGGGACGGAGTAATAAATCTGTTTGACCTTATTAGTCTAAGCAGATACATGGTAGGCGACAATGTGATTCTACCGATACACTTGAACTACAGGATTCTGGTAAATAGCGGGGGCGTAACAATTAGCCAAGCAGAAACCATTATGAGTGCTATACGAGACGGGTTTTGGAATGAATTTAGAGTAAAGCTGGTTCATCAATACAGCACTGCAACACCTGCCCTTAATATGCGAGGGTCTTGCCTTCAGACCGATTTCTGTAACGCCAATTGCGGGGCATTACAAAATTGCAAAACTCTTCACCACAGGTCAGCAAATCATTTCATTGAAGTCTGGAATGGGTCAGATATAAATACATTTAGGTTTGTTAATTTCCGTCTCTGCTGGCACCACGCGACAAGTGGAGTTCACAGGTGGGTTGGCGGTTTGGCATCTTCAAATAAAAGGGATATTATTATGGTGTATACAGTAAATGGTAGACGTAATAATAATATAGCTGCGCATGAAATATCGCATCTGCTTGGCGCACACGATAATGTATGTTCTAACTCAACTTGCGTAATGGAAGATCAATCTGAAGAGTTCAAAATATGGTGTACTACTTGCATAGGCCACATAAATAGTTCATTAAGATTTGGCCGACGCTGAGTAATAGTTCGCAATGTAAAAGACCTGTTTGAAAAATAATATAATTCAGGAGGAATATTATGCTAAAACGATTTAAAAAAATGTTTACCATGCTTTTTGCACTACTAACCATAATTTCGCATACCGGACAAGAGATTACTTTCGCCTGTGTAATAAATTATTTGGAGTTCTATTCGCTTGAAGAGTTTTTAGATGCTTATATTGCAGCACACGAAGGCAGAATTTCCCCTGATTTGGAAATTGCAAGGAGGACTGAGCATTCAAATTTCGCATTGCTTGAAGAAATTCATCTGATTAAAAACCTTCCGGAGAAATTCCGCCTTGATGAAATTTCGGTAGGCAGACAATTGGTGAGCATTGCATATGTGGCTATTGCCGAAGACGCTGGGGAGACGAGGATAAATGCTACTGAAAACAATAAATACTTTACTCTTCGTGTTACTCGTTGGACATATGAAGATTTGAAGCACAGGGGGTATGATTCACCGCTGGATGACATTATGTCGCAATTTGGTTTTGCTGAAGAAGATTTAATTGAAGGACAGTATTTATACTACGAACGCTCGAACACATTACACTGGGCGCAGGATAGTAATCTTTTCACGCTACGAATGCCTATGGTATTACGTAATATTGATGATGCATTAGGGCTTACTGACGCAAGCAACTTAAGGCTTGTAGTTGAAAACAGCGTTTATGATATGATAGAACTTGCCAATACAGTTTCCGTAGATTTGCGTGATGATAATAACATTGTAGCATGGCGTGCCGGGGATTTCACAATGTTTGATGCGTTGTTAGGGCGCGCGCAATATAAACACGAAAGTACCGCGACTGCAGAACCGGAGCAGACGACTTCATATCATGAAGAGGATACCCCTCAACAAAGTGAAATTGAATTGCCGGTCGTTGTAGCCCCAACGCTACTCTTTACCGTTGGAAGCAATAATTTTCTCCATAACGGCACGGTAAAACAAGCAGAATCTGCCCCGTTCATCAGCCAAGAACGGACAATGATTCCGTTGCGTATTATCGCGGAAGCCCTTAACGCGGAAGTTGACTGGGACAGTGCTACCCGAACGGTAATTATCACCGGGCGCGGGGAAACGATAAATTTAATTGTTGATGTTCCGTTGCCCGGTGATATGGGAACGCCGGTAATTGTAAACGGGTCTACTTCTGTTCCGGTGCGTTATGTATCCGAAACATTAGGCGCAACCGTCCGATGGGATGGGGAAAACAAAGCCGTATATATTTACGGAACATAAGTGCCGGGGAACGGAGGAGTTGACAATACTATCAACTCCTCCGTTCTCTTAGGCAAGGAGGATATGAATTATGTTAAAACGGTTTTCAAAAATGTTTACCATGCTTTTTGCACTACTAACCATAATTTCGCATACCGGACAAGAGATTACTTTCGCCTGTGTAATAAATCATTTGGAGTTTTCTTCGATTGAAGAGTTTTTAGATGCTTATATTGCAGCACGAGAAGGCAATATTTCTCCGAATTTGGAAATTGCAAGGATAACAGCACATATAGATTTCGCATCACTGGATGAAATTAATCTACTTACAC
>Ga0131853_10002017_pt1 | contig 36300 bp, 17 predicted proteins | sample TergutLab28metaG_FD_92764 | JGI IMG/M metagenome (GOLD analysis project Ga0131853, IMG submission 92764) | Labiotermes labralis P1 segment gut microbial communities from Petit-Saut dam, French Guiana - Lab288 P1 (version 2) (version 2) | ecosystem: Host-associated > Arthropoda: Insects >... | reverse complement strand
TCCTGAAGATGGACGTATTAACGTCTGAAACATGTTGAGCAATATATAATAAAGCAAGTGTCATCTAGTTGGTCAACCTTTATTCAGATATCAAGATGATGCACGGTCCAATACGCATAAGATGACATAGTTGTGTTCGACTACATACCCTTCCCAGTTTACAGAGTAGTACGATGAATGTTTCATTGACATAATTCTTCCGATCGTACTATGGCCCTGGGGTCGACTCAGCCTCTACCACAAATGAGTACCAGGAGCATTTCCTGGTGGTAAAGGCGGCCGGTGCGTAAGGCTGACAATCTTACCACTATCCTGTGCTGTTATCATGTAATCTAGGAACCTTAACTTCCTGGAACCCTCTGGGCCACTCCAGGCCTGTAATGGGACTGCTTTACTTTACTGATGATGAGCAGTCTACCTGCTCGAAATATGTAGAGGTTAATCGTCAAACAAATTGAAAGTAAAGAGTGCATCCTGTTTGTTCTTATTACACTAGTGGTAATTTATTACCGACATTTCGGGACAACCTATTGGTCCCGTCCTTGATAGACGTCTGTGTTTTTCGCTCAAAACCTACTCCAACTTACGAGCCTATATATATCAGTGAATTATGCATGTGTATTATCTAACGCAATAATAAAACTTCAGTGAGTATTTAAACTTAAATATTATTAATTCTAGTTCATTCGAACTTCACAGCCCATCAAGGTTTTTCAAATAAATAAATATTCTTGAAATTATCGGTTGATTCTGAGAACTTGTTTCACGTTTCTGATCCATGCCAGGCTGATTGGTGTAGCTTAAATTATCTACACTTGTATTCGAAACATATATTGTACAAGTCTCTTTCTGGGACTCAGCCATTTTTACCTGACGGTTTTCGTGGCTTTTTTCATTTCCTCCTCGAAAATTCCGGTACACATCTCGATTAGACCTTCCAAACACTTCCCAATTTGTATGCTTTCTTCTGGGTAACTCCCCAGCGTCTGAATTTTATATGCCGACGTTTCGGAACACTCTGTCTCTTCCATCTTCACAGGCAGGTAGGTATGAAGAATGACTAGGTTTGAGAAATGTTGGGGTATTTATACTGGAAAAGGTTCGCTCGAAAATAGCCTGAGCCAATAGGAAGGAGGGTGACAGGGTTTGGGCGGTTCAGAGTACAGACAGATAGAAGAGACATATTTTATATGCCGAAACGTCGGAATATAAAATTCAGACGCCGGAGAATTACCCAGAAGAAAGTATACAATATTCAGAACACGGAGAAAGTTTGAAATCAAGAACTTTCCAGTTTATCAACCATTCTACTGACGTAAAATCAGCCAACACACTCACTTCTGGTATCATAGTATAAAAAACCGAAATTCCTTATAAAGCCTTTACCTTGTAGCAGCATCCTTGTTATGGCTGTTCTTTAGCTTTAATGTACTCTTTAATTAGCATATCTTTTATCGGTTTCCTACATAAAGTCTTGCGTTTTCCGGTTACACCAATAATCTCCCAGCCACCGGAGTATCTACTTACAAGGACCGATGCAGAAGACGCCGAGGTGTAAAGGGAATTAAAACACAACTCCTCAAGTGATTAGAAGAGAAGGGATGAAGAGGGTTAAGCCGACATAACAGAATTAGGGCAGAAACGGTGAGGCGGAGTCAAGAATGAACTTATATTAAAGAGGAAGCCAAAGTTTTGGAGGATCATAATGCCAAGGAAAGTATCTTTCGACAGTCGCTCATAGTTAATGAAGTGGCAACACAAAATGTTGATCGATAAATGAGTTGCCGCGTTATTATAAGAAGCATTAATTTCAAAACCTGATCTACACTTGACTGAACCATGGACCGCGAGTGAAAAATGCAGAATACTTAAACAATTCCCATGTGCAGGAACTTCTTAAAAGCCTGAGAAATTCTCAGTTAATGAACACAAATTTTGCTGTGCAGAAACCGGTGGTTTGTTGCTGTGTTGAAAAGCGCATCTATTGATTCAATTCCGAAACACCTGGATTAATTTTTAATTTTTCACCGTGCATGTTGAATCAATATACATTCATTTAAAATACCAACGCATGCACCTTGTCTTTAAAATATTGTAAAACCTTATTTGGTTAAAATACTTTAAAAACATTCATTAGTCTCCAACATGTTTCGGTTGCTATTTTTTAACCATCATCAGGGAGCCTCAAATTTCTGCTAAAGTTACTTATTTGCGTTATATATATGATGATAATGGTGTTGTGACAGCATGTCGTTTTAGCTGATAGACAAGGGGAGGACCGGTCATAACATATCCGAAAACATCAGCCACATAAAACGACATGCTGTCACAACACCATTATTACCATATAAATAACGCAAATAAGTAACTTTAGCAGAACTTTGAGGCTCCCTGATGATGGTTAAAAAATAGCAACCGAAACATGTTGGAGACTAATGAATGTTTTTAAAGTGTTTTAACCAAATAAGGTTTTACAATATTTTAAAGACAAGGTGCATGCGTTGGTATTTTAAATGAATGTACCTGGATTAAGTTTACATTCCCACACAATTATACAATATAAACCAAAGAAAAGCATATTTCCTAAGTTAATATTTAAAATTTTAATTTTTCTATATGTTTTCAACATGTTTCGAACCCGAGGGTTCATTTTCAGGAAGAAGGTTGTGTATAGAGTTAAGGTACGGTAGGTCAAAATTAAAAATTAAATATTGATTTAGGAAATGTACGTTTCGTTGGTTTATATTGCGTAATTATACTACAATGCACGGTGCAACAAACATAAAATCCCCACACACTGTTCTTTAAGATCCGTTCTAACACTGTCTTTAATTTCCTTATCCACAATCAGCAAATCTGTCATATTTTCAGGGTTTGTACCTTACGTTGTTGTTATTTTCGTACCTCGACGTTTCTTTCAATTCCATTCCATAATAAAACTTAAATTTTCTGCCGGATTCATTTCTTTTTTATAATTTTCACAGTTTTCCGCTCTCCCTAATTAATTTATGTATTTAAAATCGTACACTCAGGGATCGTGCTGTTTATTTGGTACGAAGGTCATATTCTCTATGAGTTTTCGAACAATAGGATCTTGGAAACGCATACAATTTTGGAATCAATCGTATCTGTCAGCATTTTCCGCGTAGACAGAGCCCATGTTTTGGCCCGATTCCCCGTCTAAGGAGTCTTAACAAACGTTTTATGGCTTCGTAGTTCCAGATATAAATTCTGAGTTGACAGAGGGCTTAAATTTTGAGCAGCTGAAGGAGAATGGAAAGAGACAGGCCGTATGCTATTCTGTTCGTTGTACACTTTACATCGGAAAGTCGTGAAAAAGAACTGAATCCGGTTATAACGATATGTTTTAATGCGACACCTCATCTATAACGTCAGATATTCTGTGGTACCAATTGATTCCTTACTGTTAACCTAACATTGTATTCATCGGTTAGAACAACACTTGTTTATAGCGATACAAGATACTTAGTCCATATTATTATTATTATTATTATTATTATTATTATTATTATTAACTGCAACTGAGTTGTCACTCGGTGAAAGTAGTCCTTACACTAGTACAAACAAAATAAATAAGAACAAATATACATAAACGACGTTTATGTATAGTTACATGACGTTATAACCGAGTTAGAAGCTATTCTGCCAGGTCTATAGACTTAGTAGCTATTATTACACTTCTTTTGACTTTATAGCACTACAAGAAATGTTCAAACAAACTTTATTAGATATATGAAGCACATGCGCACGAGGACCATGTCTGTATCGAAAGTCTCTTTTCTTTCAAATCCCGAAAAGTGCAGAAAGTCAAGAAATGTCTTCAAAGTATAACACTTCTAAACCATATGCTCTGTTATTTTCCTTAGATTCCAAATTCTTGAATATTTTTAAGGGAAGATTAAGAGGTTATTCTAAATGTGCCTTTCCAAGTTTTAACCAATACACGCTATACGGTTTCTGGATATCTTAGCACAAGGTTTATAAAATAAATTATATTCGGTATCCTGGAAATGGCAAAATAGTGCAACATGACGTCATGTAAGGTGCATTCTTTGTGTCCGATTTTAAATAAAATCAGAACTTGTTGAAAAATGTTTATTAAAGACCCCAAATGTGAAATTTCATGAAAATCTGCCCAGTGAGATTGGGGCTGCTGAATAAGGACAGACGGTGAATGGACATGACGAGGCTAATAGTCGCTTTCAGCACCTACATTGAAATCGCGCCTAAAAAGGAGGTACGCTTTTGGATGTAGACTTTAGATGATTTACACCGAAATATACCTCAAGCGACGATAGAAAAGCTTGAAAAAAAAGTAAACCAATCGTTTCATTTCCAGTCCTCTCCGCCTGAACAAAGAACGTAAACCTTGGTCATAAATTTCATTCGGGACTTTCTTCTGCCCGGATTTTTTATCTCACTGAAAATTAAATAGGCTAGCTCAGTCAGTAAGACCTTGAAGACTGCGGTTTTAATCTTGACTTAGTCAGGCAGCTCTCTCTGAGCAGGTGCGTCCAGAAATTCTAAAGCACTGTTAGTTTAATAAAAATAAGCACAACAAAATATTTTCTCAAAAGTAAAGCGACTGGAGCTTAAAGCAGACAAATCACGCCATTTACGTCCGATGCTAAAAACGTGCGGAGATTTCCTTCCACGCCCGATAACTCCTGTGCTTCTATTTTTACCGTTCGCATCTTGTTTTGAAAGTTAGCTGCATAGCCCATGAAGGAAAACTTTATGTAAATGGAATACAAGGAATGGGTATTTCATAAGAAAAACTTCCTCAAATTCCCTGGAAATGATTCCAGACGAAAAGAAAGTACAAATTAAATGGAACGAGATGTTCCGAGAGTAGCCAGATCTATCAACTGCTCGACTTTTTCCACCGGGTGTTACATAAATGAGATTCTTATTTTGGTTCTGACCATACGTAATAAGGCATGGATACTGCACAGTTTATAGACAAGTGCTTACACACAGAGAGAAATAGTAAGGTTTAAGCAAGTCAAAAGAAAAAAAGAAAGGAAAATTCTGAATTGAAAAATGTAAGGCAATGTATGTTACATGATGAGAACAACCGTATACTGAAATACGTGGGAAACTAAAGGTCTTTAATACGTTTTAAACAGAATCGTGAGTAGAGGAACACAGTAAAGTTAAGTTGTAGATAAAATGAGAGATGATATGTGGCACATGATGCGGTGCAAATGTGAGCCTACAGGGTCACCATTACCAAAAAAGGCAAAGAAGAAGAAGAGACACATACAGACCACGACTTAGGCTGTAGGTACGTTCCGAGAATAGGTGCAAGTCGAATTCTGGACAAGTAGGAACCGAGTACAAACACGGTCGAATATATGTGTATGTACAACGCAGTCCGACTGAGACCTCCAAACCCTTGGAGGCTGAGCGGCCATAGTATGACCGCCCCACGGCCTGTGCTACAACACGACACTACTCTGAAACCAAATCCGACTCATTCTGCTTTTATTCACGCAAAGAAAAATTCAGGGCACGTAGGAGAAAGGATTTTCAAAGTCACTTTTTTTGTGTGAGCAAATTGTGTACCTTGAAACTGCTTTAGTCGGAGCATGTCTGTATACATCTTGAGGTTGGCACGACAATCTTTTCCTTTCTTGCGTTTGGTTGTTGTTTTTCCTTCTAGTTGTTTAGTCGGTTTTTTTTGTCTTGGTAAAATCGCAATTATTTTCATTATTAATCGCAAATAGAATGAAGTAAAACTAATAGTCTAAACTCGTATTCGAGAGATGACTTCTTAAATCTGCGACATATCAGCATCTTGCTGGGGTTTTCATTGTTTTCCACAGTTATTCCAAGTAGATCCCTGGACACAGTCTCTAGAACAGCAAAATTTGTTCTTTCCAAATCCTTTGAAACTTTCCACTCAACTTATCTTAATTCTGTTTCGACGTCGTATATATAACGCGAGTTACTGTCAGCGTCGTAAAATGAACCACAAAAATGGTTGTTGTCCTCATTATTATCATCTTCATCAACAAAAATAACAACACTATTACTGAAGGCCCAATGAGGACGAAAGTGGATCCAGAGAAGGTCCAAAAGCGGACTATTATGACTAAGATTGTGTTTTGGATTTCCAAGAAGCGGCATTTCTCTCGACCACTTCAACAAATATCACATACGCAGGAAGTCTCTGCTCCGTTATATTTTTTCATCCGGTCTACCGTACTTACTAGAGTCTCTTGTTATGATTCTGGCACTAATGGACTCTGTTTCAGCTGGAGGATTTCATTTCGGCAAAGGCAGTAAAATTCCGAGCGTCACATTACTACCAAGACACGAAGATTTTTCACCGAAAGCCGCGGAGATACTGCCTCTGCTACCGAAGATAACGATGCTAGGGAGGGGAGAGCAGCTTATGTCTCAGCTATGTCAGCGTGTAATGTTGGCGATTTATCGCCGCCGGTTGAGTGACGGGCCCTCTGGGAGCGATGGGCGCCGTATTGTTCCAGTGATTAATTGAAAATGGATGGGAAATGCAGAACACAAAGGAGGCTACAAATTCTGGCTTGTAAAGCCTGCTGGTAAGAAATCGCTTTGGGGTCAGAAGGACAATCACATGATTTAACAAAAAATGTTTAAATGGACAGGAATGTAACAAAACAAAGCTGAAGTAGCCATTTCAGAACACCCCTCGATTGGAAACCTGATTATAACATTGAATTAAAATAAAATGTCTGTGCAGGATGTTACTTTGGACATGTAGCACGCAAAGTAGTAAGAAATGCATAAAATACTTCTAGTTAAAGAGCATACAGGAGAAAACCAATGTCATATTAGGAGTCTAGAGCATTAAACACGACAGCATCTCTATTTTCAAATTGTGTCTGAAGAGCTTTATACATAAATCTCAGGAAAATTTAGATACACATCTTCATTTCGACCGTAAATTCAAGCAGTTCCGTTGAGGTGACAAGGCAGTATGGAAGATTATATAAATATGAGCCTCGGTGTATGTGCTTTAGATCCAGCAGTACTCAGGGTATGAAACATTACAGCACAGAATTTACCACACCTACCATTTCCTTTAAGAACAAAACACTATGATTTTGCTCACACGATGTACTGTATTTGTGTGATTCGTAAGGAGCACAGAGTAAACATAAATCAGCTCGTTTCCCTGAACAACATTAATCTAATGATTTTGCTATGACAACGCCTTATATTATTTTGGAGATAGGAAGTGAAATTCCATAAACATGATGGTTGTTTGACCGTGCATCTTCATCGTGAAATAATGTGAAACGACAACTTGATGCAACAAGGTAATTTTATTGGTGTATTCTTAGCTCGACATGTTTCGGGTACTTACACCCATCATCAGGTACATTCGATGTTGAGTTGCAGCATATGGTTTTCTGCACCGAGTTTTTGGATGGGTGGTGGTCTTGAGAGCCGCTGCGTAGGTCGTGTGTACGGTGCTGTTGGTTCACGGCACCATCCGCACCGTAAACACGACCTACACAGCGGCTCTCAAGACCACCACCCATCCAAAAACTCGGTGCAGAACACCATAAGCTGCAACTCAACATCGAATGTTCCTGATGATGGGCGTAAGTACCCGAAATATGTCGAGCTAAGAATACACCAATAAAATTACCTTGTTGCATCAAGTTGTCGTTTCACATTATCCATAAACATATCCAGAGTGTTTGTGTATTTAGTACTTAAAACAGTGGGACAGAACAAAAAATGTTTAAACCTTTTGACTTAATAACTTCAACACAAGACATTATTGAGAACCAGTATTAAGTGAGTGTGTCATATTAAAGTGGAGAAACAGAAGTATATTAAGGCATATGGACGGTAACGAAGTAGATCACATTGGGGATAAATGAAGGCTGATAATAATAACATACAGAATGTTCTTTTGTTTCCATGAACTGATAATGCTTTTTATCTTTATGGTTCCGTGCATCGCTGTTCTATATCAATAATTGTCCAACGAGATGCCACACATAGCAGTCTATTTATTATTCTGCAAGTTCACTCTACATTTTTCAGGTGTCAACCACACCCATCATCAGGAGTACACAAAACTGTAACTACAGCCTCCGGTACTGTGCAGTTACCTCTCTCCAACATGGCCAAGCTAGTCTGGCCACGTTGGAGGGAGGTAGCTGCACAAAAAATATGACCAGTACCGGAGGCTGTAGTTACAGTTTTCTGCACTCATGATGATGGGTGTGGTTGACACCCGAAACATGTAGAGTGAACTTGCAGAATAATAAATAGACTGCTTTGTGTTTCAACTAGTTGGACAATTATTAATATGATAATGCTTTGTACGTTGGGAAATCGAGTGAATGAGTCTGTAACGCGGTTACATTAAGTCAACGGCAGTAACTATGCAGGGGTGTCAAGTAACTTCAGACGAATAAAATGCTGCGCTAGAACTATATTAGATTAGGACAAGGTTATTTCTTGGGATGCCTTTACGTTCTAACATAAAATTGTCAATCTACTGTATCCTTTCAGTTCATTTGAGCCAGCAGCATAAAATAACTGAAATAAAGCAACATTTACCTACATGAGCAAACAAACCCTTTATTTAATAAACAAAATTCTGTTATTGTAAAACCCAACGAAAAGGAACAAACTACAAAATAACGTCACATTTAATAAACATTTCACTCATCACACAAACTTAGTCTGATTAGGTTGTAAAACAATTCTGGTGTGCAGTTTCAAGCCTTTGGGGATATTCATCCGTGTCAAATGGTACGTATTTATTGATGTTTAGGAAGAGCCTAGAGATTCCATTTTCACAGTCGAGCAATCCAGTGCTAGTTCGGAAGGCCTAACGTACCAGAAAGGTTTGAGTCTTCATAGAAAATGCAGCAATCTGCGAAACTCAAAGGTGTGAAACAATCTACTGAAATTTTGATTAAGTTCAAGGCATAACTTCATTAATGCATTAATCAAAAGTCATGGGTAGAAGAAAATCGTACTTAGATGTTAAATTAGTTGAAACTGAAGTGTAGACAGCCAATTTTGTTTTCCATGGCGTAACAGCCCCACGTGAGCCAGGGCCTCCTCAATATCGAGGCTTCGCGATAACACTCAGACAACACCACACACGGTGGGACTCCTCTAAACGACTGATCAGCCCTGCTTATATACTTCTATATGACAACAAACAACACTCACAAGAGAGAGAGAGAGAGAGAGATAGCGAGAGACATCCATGTCCCCGGCGGGATTCGAAACAGCCAACCCAGCAAGCGAGCGACGCAGTGACACGCCTTAAACCGGCCGGCCGCTGGGAAGAAGATAGTCAGTACATTCTGGAAATATTTTACTTCCCAACAACCAAGTTACAATTCTCGGTAAAGCCAAGACTCCTCTTGAATATTGTTTGAATGAGCGGATGTTCATTGAGAGACAAACAGGAGGAGCCCCGGGCAGGCCAATAGCTGCTTCTCATAACGTTCTTATACAGCCCGTGAATGAGCGAGGAAAGACTGAATGTGTGTGTGTGTGTGTGTGTGTGTGTGTGTGTGTGTGAACGTCTCCTCATTAAAATTCTTGCACTTCATTTTGCATACAGCAGCAATAAAGGAACAGCGAAGTACCCGTGTTCATTTAAACAAGGCAGTTCTCGTACCCAGAACCGCGTTTGTTTTACTACGACACATTTACATAAAGCATCTTCTCGCTATTATCTTATGCACGAGGCGAAATTCAACAAATAAATTGGTAATTTGTGTTACAAAACTTGTCTAACTTCAACTCACGTCAATTTTCTTTATGCAGTGTTGAAAAGGAAGTACGCCTTCATCAGCCTAACACCAAAAGTCTAACTTCCGTCTGTTACGATACAAATTAACACAACATATTGAGATGGGAATGCGGGCAGAACTTATGGTCAGATATGTTATATTTTACTGCCTTTACGAATTGAATTCAAATGCTTTGATTGGACGTGAAGCTGATCCTCACAGAAAATGGCACGAACATACTACTAACAAAGGGCTGATCAACCTTCTATTTTGTGCGGGCAACCTTGACAAAATTTGGACTGCTTATGGGCAACACTAATTTAAAACAAATAAAACTAACAACAAATAAATTACAGTTATAGGTGTAATATTACATTTCCATTTTTCTGTACATAATGTACAATGACAAATATACTGATAATAATAGGCTACTGACAATAATAGGAAAGGTTTATAAATGAAATTTATTATGTAGTTTAGCAAGTTACATCTTGCGTACGAACTGCTTTCTAAAGGACATTATTGAAGGAACTACAGAAAGTAGGATAGAAGTAACGGGGAAAGGAGGAAGAAGATGTAAGCAGCTGCTGGGTGACATCAAGGAAAAAATAGGATACTGGAATTTGAAATAGGCAGTATTAGATCGAGCTGTGTAAGGAACTTGCTTTGGAAGAGGCTATGGTCCTGTCGAATTCGGGCTACATGAAGAGGATATCCTCTGTACAAGAACGTACGTAGTCTAGAGGAGTTAACAGTAAACTAATAGTCTAATCAGAACCTGTACTTTACTTTTGTGTAGTGAGTAGTTTTTGTTACGAACTTACACAAAACTAAATGCCCAAAGTGGAGTATTTTAATGTCACTATCGCTAATGAAGCTGTCTGCAAGTAATGATAACAACTATCCCGTTCTGACTCCTGAACCACAAATTTCTCTCCAGGGTGCTTTACTTTTTTTTTTCTAAAGAAAATGTTCCAACAACACTTTCAAATTAAATCTCCGATTTTATCCAATTTTTTTTTTCCAATATCATTTCAAATTTTGGGTGACATCCAGCACTTCCCACCCCCCCCCCCCTCCGAGGACTATTGCAAACAATAGGCCACAAATAAACACCGTCATATTATCACACTTGCGGCTTTTTTGACACTGGACCTCCTAAATCTAATTTCGTTAATTATACGGGACTCCTGCCTGCAACAACATACACTAAACAACTGTGACACACTAAAGAAGCAAATGTTTTCCTGCATCTTTACCTAATTTCTAGAGATTAACAAAGAAGACAGAGAAAGGACGATGGTAGAAAATTAAATACTTAAAGAAGGATATTTATCTTAATTGTGTTCGTATATAAATCACACGTTTTTCTTCTCGGATAACAAATTTGCAGCCCATTACATAGAAAAACAGGTTGATACTGTGTAAGGAAACACTTGCTGCTAAGAAATACAGAAATACACTACAGCGATAACCAATCGAAGTCATTTTATTCACAGCAACTGGCACATGTAGCTGTCACAGGTTGCAAAATTATAAAAGATATAAATGTAACACCTTTCGATAAAAAAAAAGATTTAATCATGTGATTAGGCCAGCGGTTGGTTTGTTACTGATAGAAAGCTTAACCTTTATCCTACCGGACAGGGTATTTAAACTTCAGCGCGTGGTTTGTAAATGTATTATTCGTACAGAAAAATATAAAATTATGAAATAAAAGGCACTTAGTGGAAAAAACACAGACTATGCACAGGTTTTAAAAATTCAGTAAATTTCATAATTTCGTAAATATATAAAATGAATTTGTAGGGGTGTTTTCCCAAGAGGTTTCGCGTATGCAAGCGCAGATCTTTTAAACGCTGAAAAGGTAAAACATCAGAGACATCATATATACGAAGGTGTATCCAAAAGTCCCAGGACAATGCTCATAACACGCAAGTCGCTTGTAGTTCACGAGTTTCCCGCTAGGGTGTGTTGCGGTTGTGTCGTGTGAGTGAGTGTGTATGTATGTATGTATGTATGTATGTGTGTGTGTGTGTGTGTATATATATATATATATATATATATATATATGTATATGTATACGCAGGATGTCCCAAGAGTTACGGTCACTATTCGGGATTTAATTCCAGAGCTGATTCTGAGTCAAAATCCTACATACGTATATGAGTGGGGAAGGTGTAACATATTTCTCGGTCTAGTAAAAAGTGACCCAGGGGACCTGTCTGCTCTTAACCTTTAGACGCCTAATGTCAACTATAATGGTCGTACCGCACCGCTAACCTCTAAAGTTGCATTTTATATATTTATTCAACAAATATAGCTACTGAATATTTTAAACATGGTATATACTCTCAGTTTTTTTCTCTTCAAAATGCAGTTTGTTTCATAATTCTAACGTATTTGATTCCTGTATTATTCACATTTTATATACAGGATGTGCTAAAATTAAAAAAATAATTCCGGCGCCAAAAGGTTAAACCTGACTTTACTTCGTAGATAAAATATATAAATTTACATGCAAAATACATTTCACAGAAAAATCTTAAATACAACCACAGACAGATGCATACGTTTTCCAAAAAATAACCTAGGGGTCACCTCAAACCTCTAGCCGCCAGAATTTTGGCGACATGAAGCAAGTTCTATAGTGAGTACACAAAACATTACGTGCAACAGTAAAAAAAAAAAAAATTCATTCGCCATATTTCACTGGCTCCCGTGATTGGTGCGCCCCAGCAACCAAAATTTCCAGTTCTTCCCCCCCCCCCCCCGAAAGCAGTGTGACCCCGTGAGGCCACAGACTGCCATTGCCTTGACGGGACCGCATTTTTCAACATAAAATTATACCACATGTTATTTAGGTCTTGTGTGGTCAAATAAAAATATATTTCCCCTCAGATTATCACAGCCACCGTGGACATCCGACTAACAACATTTTACAACAAGTAATAGTGGCTTGTAATTGTCAATCACAAGAACTCATTCTCCCCTGAAGAGTAGGCGTCCTGGTCAACATTAAACAACAGCAAATATTTGGCGGATAAACAGATCCTGTGAAGCCACATTAATGTACACCATCACTAATGCTGAAATACATCACTTCGTTTCTAGACAAAGCAAAAGCATTTTGTAAACAATGTACACCAAATACGAAGTTCAACCTTTTCCTGTTACTTAGTCATAATTGAATTAAACGGAGATACACAAGGATGTAATATTAACGCAAGTATGTGTTTTTGTTATCAGAAAGGAAAAGTAACTCAGACAAAAATTCCTCGCCATACTATTCCAAAACTACTTTGCCGTCCAGAATCAAATATTTTAACGAAACAAAGGGTCTCTTAATTCTGAAATGTCCAACCTAACAAGCGTGTACGTCACAACAGCTTAAGCCTAATGGAACTGTCGCGCTTAAAGAAATGTAGTATTGATCCAACACGTAAGAGCTGCTTTGCCGGTAATCACACGAAAGGTCTTTGAGATTTATGGTAGAGATATGACGTCACCAAGCGGTAACTTGTTTTGCTTCGTAACACAACAATCTACATTTATGTTACATGTAGCTCATCTTGAGGGACAATTTCCGCTGTCAGCGTTTCCCACAATGGCCCTAATAACATTACAGACCCTGCTCCTGTATAAGATTTCAGGTCTGGTTTCTGAAACATTTAAACCTAGGAGACCAACAAGGTACGTGACTAATAATGACCGTTAATGTCTGACGGTACAAGCTACTTGTATGACGCACAATATGAATGCTTTCACTTGGGAGGAAAATGTATGAAAATTGTTTAACCGAATAAACTGTGTTTTATCGACAGGTCAGTGTCGCTGAAATGGAGAAATAAAACTCTCTGGAAATTCTACAGGGTGGCGCAGAGCCGACTGACACATTTCAAATTTGAATATTGCGCCGGCGTAATAGCTTGTCGTGGTTGGTTGGAAGAGGAACGGTAGAGAAGAGGACGCCATTTCATATGGTCAGTCGCAATGGAGCGTTTGAACGTGCAACAACGTGTTACCTGTGTTCGTAGTTTCGGCGACATCGCTTGGCCCGCTCAGTCGCCCCAACTTACTGTACCAGATTTTTTCCTGTGGGGGTTCCTGAAAGACCGTGTGTTCCGGAGGTGTATCGTGACTATTCAAGAACTCAAACAAGCCATTGTTGACGAAGTTGCGGCTATTGATGAGGATCTACGGAGGCGCGTGTACAGCAACTTCCAGACACGCTTGCAACAATGCATTGATGCAAACGGAGGCCATCTGCCTGATGTTCAGAAAATAAGCTTATAATCTGTGGGTAACAAATAGCATACTTGGACGTATTTATAGACGGTTTCGCTTATTTTTCTCTCTTTCGATATATTATCTATGGCCATTTGAAATGTGTCAGTCGGCTCCGCGCCATCCTGTATAACATAAAATTTTGAAAGAAAGTTCATATTGTGTCACAATACCACGCCCAATACGTACGAATCGCATGGAAACTAGTTACATTAAACACAGCTAGTATAATGCAAAAAAGTGAAGCTCGCATTACAGCCTAATGTAACGTCACCAGAGCACATAGGGGACCGGGTATTGGAAATAACATTGGGGTTAGTCGCGAGTTTGGCTGTGCTTTATTTCCTGATTCTGAAGCGATTCCTCGTAGGAAGATGGAAACTGTGGAAAATTCGCTAGTTAAAACTTTAAGACAACATGTTTTGGGTACTAAAGTGAACATAAATTGTCACTATGTTTAACTGAACACCGCGCAATGAAGGGATATGGAGAATTATTTCTATACTGTTGAGTATGGTCAGTTCTTTTTGAGCCTCTGTCATTATTTTCGTCGATTTTTCGATGGCAGACTTAAAAGAACAAAGTGTTTGCATCAAGTTTTGTTTCCTTTTGGGGAAAACAGCAGCAGAAACCGTCACAATGTTTCGAGAGGCTTTTAAAGAAGAAGCTTTGAGCAACGCAAGGCTTTACGAATGGTTTTCTCGGTTTAAACGTAGTGACATGTCACCTGAAGACCAACCGCGATCTGGGCTTCCTTCAACAAGCAGAACCGACGAAAACATTAAAAAAAATTCGCGATGCGATAATTTTTTATCGTCGTCGAACAATCGACGAGTTGGAAGCGTTGACTGGAGTTTCGTGGAGCTAATGTCAACGAATTTTAACAGAAGAACTTCACATGAAACGAACTGCTGCGAAATTCGTTCCTCGCTTGCTCTCGGAGGATCAGAGAGCCAATCGTTTGGATGTTTGCCGTGAAATGAAAGATCAACTGAAAACTGATCCAGACGTTTTGTCCAAAATCATCACATTTTTCCTGTTTCCAAGAATGAAAAGGGACCTTAAAGGAAAGCGTTTTCAGAATGCAGAGAAGGTGAGCGAGAAAACGACGAAGGCACTGAAGGTTATCACTTTGCAAGAGTTCCAGAACTGTTTTGAACAATGGAAAAAGCGGTGGGATAAGTGTATTGATTCTCAAGGAGAGTATTTTGAGGATGGTTAAATTTTGAAAATGTTCAGAGAAATATATGATTTTTTTTTTTAAATTCTCCTTATTTTTGGGTCCCCCCTCGTACATACATACATATATTCATACATACAAAATATATACAAATACAAAAGGAAAAAAACACATGATGATGATGATGATAATGCTGATGCAGGTGATGCTGATGGTAATGATAGTTGGGTAAAGACGACCCAAAACTTTGAAAAATATCATTGAAACAAATAAAGAACGTGGGGATCAGCCTGCATAGAAACAGTCTCGGAACTAAGTGGACTAGAAAGATCTTGCTCACAATCCACCGTTACGATAAGGACAAAATGATGACAAAGAAACAACAAAAAGTAAACACTATTTTTCTCCGATCGTTAAATTTATCACTCTCAAAAGCGTAACTTAAAAATCTTTTAGTTTACCGACTTCTTATATGTTTTGTCACTTATTCATTTGAAACACAAGTTTAGGCCCCAAAACGTCGAACATTTTCGATGTCTGCTTAAAATACTGTGATCGCTGATATCCCAGAAAGCTTGTTTCGAAAGCAGGACTATTACTTTTGTATGAATACGTAATTTAGACTGAGAACGCGCCCACTCAGGCTGTGGTCCGAATCCAACAGCAAGTTGCGAGACCACACAGACGACCCTTATCAAAGGACAGAAAGAGTGACGTAGGTGGACATTTGCTTGCTCGCACTTTCTGATGTTTTCACACCAACACCCCACTAATGAAAATTTCACGCTTGAAAAATTTTCGAAATTAAACCTGACGATTTGAAACACTCATACATTTCAAGAGGACGGACTCAGTTTCCGCCAACACTAAAAATTCTAACCTTCGCCGAAGCAAGCATATTGCTTAGACAACAAAAATCCTAGAACCAAAGATTTGTTTGATATGATATCCAAAAAGAAATGTAAATAACCTTCATCCTTAACATTTTTATTGTACCTGGAAAAACCCCAAATTAGTTACTTTTTAAAAAAAAAAAGTAGTATGTTTGACTGAAGAGAATGTGAGAACAAGTGTATAAAAATTAATTGAAGTCCGTACAGTTCGTGCATCCACTTGGATTTTTTCCTGACTAAATGCAGGGAACAGCCTGTAAGGAAACTTCTATTTGCTTTTGTTGAAACATTACAATTGCAGAGGAGTTAAAAATAACATTTTGGGACAAATTACTGGAATACAAGAGAAGCTGGATGCATCATGTACATAGAATGCCTCGCAATAGATTACCCAAAGTAATGAAACACTACTCCCCAACTGGCAGAAGGAATCATGGTAGACCTTTGAAGAGACTTCTGGATACGTGAGAACGGAACGGGTCAACAAGTGGCCCAACCCCATGAAAGATATATGATGATGACGATGATGATGATGAAACATTACGACGTATTTATGGCATACAAATTTATTTACGGTATAAAAGTGAGCCTTCATTTATATTCCGTTGAAAGAATCATCCTGAAGTAATATTTAAAGTTACTGGGTTCTGAAAAGTTACGGGTAACGTTAGTGACGCATATATCTGGTCAGAAATTGCGAAGTGCCGCTGTGAACGTACGAAATTAACCTTTTAAAGTCGAAACGAAATCTGCTTTATATAAGGAATGAGTCCGTACCGCGCTATAAACAGTTTCCACCACGGTTATAAAATCAGTCAGTTAGTGGCGTATAAAGCATAGTTCGCTGTCTGTTCTGAGATCCGTATAAAACACTCAAAGCAGTGTGAGCACAAAGTAGAATTTTTGAATGTTAAACCTGGTGGTACGTAAAGAAACCGCTAGGCTTTAAAAGAGTAAAGATATCAGCAACGAAACTTTTAACACCAGTCAGCGTGTTTATTCATTTATTTATTCAAACAAACCATTATCTGAAGAATAAAAAAACCAACTAGATGCCACTTGATATTTGATTGTACTTCTTATAGGCTCAACACGTTTCAAGCTTTACTATGCCCAACATCAGCAGCAGCTCGCGACTATGATGTTGTTTATCCCATTGGTCGTTTCGTTCTTGGTTTGCTGTATGTTGTAGGTTAGGTGTGGGTAGGCTGGAGTGGTGTCCGGGCTGAAACCCGGACACCACTCCAGCTTAACCACACCTAACCTCTAACATACAGCAAACCAAGAACGAAACGACCAATGTGGTAATCAACATCATAGTCGTGAGCGCCTGATGATGGGCATAGTAAAGCTTGAAACGTGTTGAGCCTCTAAGAAGTACAATCAAATATCAAGTGGTATCTAGTTGGTTTTTTGATTCTTCATTTATCACAATGATGTACAGTCCAATAAAAATCAAACAATTATCGTTTTAATGACTGTACCCCTGTGATCCGGAAAGAGATACATTCACGACAAAGACCTCGACACAGAAAAAAATTCTGAAGGATGAAAGAATGTCTTATATAAGGCTTGACTCTGTTGTTGTTGTTGTTGTTTCTATCATATTATCACATTAACTTGTCATCTGTGAAGGCTATAGGTGCACAACTTGAAATTAAGTAGTTGAAACACTCGACAGAAATTTCACTTTTGAACAAAATTTAATTATAAATGAAAGCTAACAAAACACAATTAAAATATATTAATAATAATATTGTACATTCTCAGCCTCTATCAATAAAATCCTTCTTATTAATCATAATGAATTTGTACATTCATTCACTTACTTGTTATATACCTCATTATATTTCAGATTCCTTACCTACTTATCACACGTAGTGTATGTTTCACGAAGACGCTGTTTCAACTACTCACATTCACTATCGAAAAATATAATTTACTACGTCTTGATGTACATTAATGTTATGTTAATTGTGCTTTAGAGTTAAAAGTACATAAACATGGAGTATCTAAAATGCTTGGACAAATTTCAATATTCAATTCCTCACACGAAAACAAAGAAAAAACTCCATTCAAACATATATATATACATGTGTGTGAGTGTTTTTTATTGTAGATAAAATGCGACATTCAACAACAAATACATAAATTTTATAATATTTTACTTACAACTGACATAATGAATTTACAAAGCAAGTTTCCAATTTAATTACTATTGAGTAATTATTGTTTATCATGTCACAGATCACAAGAAATACTCAAAATTTCATCCACCTAAATGAATGTACGAATGTACATATCCAATAATTGACTGTCGCACCATTGTATAGGTCCCGAAGGAGGCAGTTAAAAGAATTCATTGGTGAAGTCTCTTCTTTGTCAATTGGAGCCAAATACTCGTACATTAGGGTTCTCTAGTATCCCACAGGTAAAACTCTAAAGGATTGAGTTCAACAGGCTGTGAACTGTACCGCAAAACATACGCGTTGGCATGTATACATTAATGTTTTTTCCTTGTTTTGGTGTTGGGATCACAAGCATTGAAATTCGTTCAGGTATTTTCTGTACATTCTGTAAACAGCTACATGAACGTCCTAATCACGTCAACCAGCTTGATACAATTAGGCAGTGAAAGAAATATAGACCTAGGTGTCGAAATACGTACGCCAAATAAATAAATGAAATAACTGAACAGGATTTTGATCGATTTAGTGAACCTATCCGGTCAGTTTACGTTTCTTACCTTTACTAATTCAAGCAATCACGGTAAGCCCAAGCATGTATAAAGAACATGCTATAGCAGTGATCGGGTCTGTTAGTGCGTCTGTATCATTCATTTTATTTTACTTACTTACTAACTAACAAAATCCACGAAACAGAGTCCTTCTTGAGAAGGTAACCGGTTCTCAGCCAGTTAAGAAATTCTCCGCATTTTATGGAACCCGAAGGTTCATTACCGCATTCACAAGAGCCTGCCATCTGTCCCCATCCTGAGCCAAATCAATCCATTCCATGCCGCCCAACTCACTTCTTGAAGATCCATTTCAATATTATCATCCCAACTACGCCTGCGCCTTTCAGGCGGTTCTTTCTGTCAGGTTGCTCCACCAACACCATTTACGCACCTCCCCTCTACCCCCATACGTGCTACATGCCCCGCCCATCTCATTTTTCTCGATTTGATCACTCGAAGAATATTAGTGGGGAGTACAGATAATTAAGCCCCTCATTATGTAGTTTTCTCCACTCCCCTGTTACCTCGTCCTTCTTAGCCCCAAATATTCTTCTCAGCACCCTCTTCTTAAACACCCTTACTCTACGTTCGTCCCGCAGTGTGACAATGTTTCACATCCAGACAACTTACTTACTACCCCCAGTTATCTCCGTGCTTCGTACGTCTGACTTGGATTTCAGAAATTTCCGGTTCCAAACAATAATTAGCCTCAACATCTCATACGCCAAATTTGCCAATATGAGTAACTCTTAACATAAGTTGCAGACGCTGTTTAACTACTTTAGTCGAAACAGCGCTGATAAACAATTCGTCACTAAGTCCAAGATCATTAATTGATACATGTAATCCTTCAAAATTAAAAATCATTTTATTGGTTCGCCTAACTAAACTATGTTAACATGGATCGATCTGTTAAGAGAGAGAGAGAAAAAAGAATAGAATACTTAGAGCTACCATCGGCAGTTGGAAGCGGTCTAATGATGGCTCAGAGCCTGATATCCACCGAATTCAAGTTCATTTGATGCGTCCGTTAATTCCTCGCTCTGTTTCTGTCCGTCAGATTGCGGTCAGGACAGCACACTCAGGAACGCTGCTGTTGGCCGATGTTTGGAACCAAGATTTTTTTTTCCCACATGCACACTCTGTCTATGAAAAGCTTGGGGGAGGGGGGGTTGGGAGGAGAAGAAATTCAATTTTCAGAGCAGCGTAACGAACTAGTAGACAAGCGGCGTATTTGGATGACAAGGAAGATGGGGTGTGGCAGTGGGAGACAGTTTTAACTCAGCTGGTTCGAAACGACTCTGCTTACTTTGGCCTTTTATTCTCTCTGGCTAGCGAAGCACGTTTTAAGGGCTGGCAGCATTACCGCCGGAACACAAGCCACCAGTTCGGTCCGCCGGCCTTGTCTCTCGCGCCTTATTGCTTTTCATATCGACACGAAGGCACCGCCAACATGTATATTGACAAAACTGATCACAAGAACAAAGCGCATTGCGAAGCCGACAGCTTCCGCACTTCGTGTTCAGTTTTCATTTCCTTTTACATCGCCATAAAAACCGGATTGCTGTCGTGCTGAATTACGTAGTATTAAATTCCAGCTATTATCCTGTGGTTTATTGCTGCTTCTGAGAATAAATTAATGGGGATAAGATGGAAGGGTGATAAAGTATGTGAGAAATGTCATAGACAAGTAAAAGACTGTAACCCTAAAAACCCTTAATGGAAGTGAAAATTTGGAAGAACTGGTAACACGTGCAAGGAAAATATTAAAGTGCATAATATACAATTAGTTTGTGAATAGTTTGGACTGAACTCAATTCAGTTGTAGAGCATGTAAGACATTGGAGAACAGCGAACATTTCTGTTTTCATGCAAGAAGGAAATTTACTGGGCAAGGGAATAGTTTACATATGCAAACAGGACCTTGAATTATGCAGTTACTTTGCGAAAGATTGGCGAAAATGCAAACATAGTGTATTTTGAGACAGTAAAGGTAGGATGAAACTCATCCTGCGCCCAGAACCGCGCTAGGAAATGACAGACCCAATACGGTATAAGCATGATACACAGAGCATTCTTAAGGGCAACGCCACGTAGAAGTGTGTTGCCTTATCATTTCAACTTCCGGGAAAACTGCCCTCGTACCCGGTAGGTAGGAGGCTGGTGTTTTTACTCCAAGTGTCTGCAGGAATATGTAGACCGTGGGGAAGAGAGTTCAGTTGCCATCGGTGTCAACAGATTATTATCAGCAGGTTTTGACGACAGCAATACGTTTTTGAGGATTCCATAACATGAACTGTGAATTAAATAATAATAATAATAATAATTTAAAAACTATACAGTGTGAGACTTCTTTATTATATAATACATTTACCGAACACATTTCTGTTCAGTTAATGGGTAGTCACCAAGAGCACCTTCTATATACAAGTGGGTGATGGATGGTACCAAAAACTATTACACAACATTTTCACACTCCAGTCAAGGAAACGTGATCTATACTTTATTCAATTTAGTAATAACTTGCCTACCTGATGCAAATTTCTATGTCGCAAAAAGGCTTAACTGCTATTACATAGTGTTAATAAATTCCAAAACTATACCAATAACGTGGAACTGATTACATCAGAATTGTTAACAGTGCAGCTTGTACGTGTAACATTACGTGGAAGTTTATCAAAATGAAAGGTGTATACACAAGGATAGAGGAGCTGATACATTTGTATCAGGCCTATCTATGATAAACAAGTCGTGTGTGTGTATATATATATATATATATATATACCTATCGCAGATGAGGATTTTAGGCGCGTTCGGGAAATTGCCAAAAGCGACCATTAGCTTCGTCATGTCTGTCTCGCTCCCTCCGTCCCTCTGTCCATCCGTCCGTACTCAATACCTCGGCTAACCACAGGACAGATTTTAATGATTTTGACGTTTGTGTGACGTGAATCGTTGATATAATAATATAAACAGCCGACTAGATGCAACAATTATAATTTTATTAACAATTTCAATCAGCTCAACATGTTTCGGGCGATAATTTCGCCCATCCTCAAGAGCACTAGAGTGTGCTTAGAGCTTGTGGTATAAAGCTGTAAACACAATCTAGTGCTCCTGAGGATGGGCGAAATTATCGCCCGAAACATGTTGAGCTGATTGAAATTGTTAATAAAATTATCATTGTTGCATCTAGTCGGCTGTTTATATTATTAGATTTCAATTAAACTTCACATTCTAAGGTTTTTCTAAAATCTAACGAGAAAAGTTCAATTTTCATTACAATCTGACAAGAACAGTGCATCCTTTACAAGAAGAACTGTGTAAATTCATAATAACAGCACGTTCAGTTCTTCTGAGAATAAGAAATGTTTCAGACAAAAGTTGCAGAGAAAATCAAAACACAATTTTTTGTAAGTTTTTTTTTTTTTAAAAATCGTACCGTGAAAATCGTGAGAAAATGTAAAAAAAAAAAATGGCAAATCTGGATAGGCCACAGGCGACAAAGTAAAACGTCGTGTGCGCAATGCATGCTGGGCGACTTAGGCTACAGACACACTCAGAATACGTAATACTTATTACTTTTCGGCGGCAAAAACTGTTACCCGAACTCACCTCTGTGTTACGTTACGTGTACTTTTCCTGCCTTTTTAATTACTGCAAACAGGCATACGTGTTTATTGTAAATATGCTTTATGAAGTCTGTTACCGTAACTAAGTTGGCAGTACAGACCCTGTTAAAGATTACAGGATACCTCACCGAGTGTACAGTAAGTAATGCGCTGTCAGGAACAAACTCGGTAATATTTACACAATGATTTAAAAATCGAAGCTCTAGTGTGACTTGAACGTTAACTTTATAAGGACTGTCATCTCCATTATGTTAGTTAAAACATAAGGCAACAATTATGCATGGACATGACCGTCATAACATAACTACACTGTCAATTACACATAACATGTCAACTACATGTTTCGGCCAATACTATTTTTGGCCATCATCAGGTTGGATACAATTATCGGAGAAAACTACACAATATATAATACGATACAGTGTTGGTGTAAGTATGGTTATACTGTATCATATTATATATTGTGTCGTTTTCTCCGATAATTGTATCCAACCTGATGATGGCCAAAAATAGTATTGGCCGAAACATGTAGTTGACATGTTATGTATAATTGACAATGTAGTTGTGTTATGACGGTCATGTCCATGCCTAATTGTTTCCTTAGGCTTAACGTTATTTTTTCACTAATACAGTGAGTAGTGTGTTTGTAAACACTGTCTGGGTATCGGCAGTGCTCTCAATACGAATCTTGATGTACCCTGTGCCCTGTCGTCTCTTGCACACTATGCTGTTCTGAGCATGGTGGCGGATGTGAAGAAACAATAGAGGCTGGAAAGAACTCCTGTTTATTTTCCTGAAAGCAACTACTTTACGTAACTGAACGCATGATACACAGACACCACAATTTACTAGACCACTCCTAGTAATTAACCAACTTGATGCACAAAATCTTGTTTTACAATAAGTTTATTAAATGCCTCTACATGTTTCGAGCACTATGTGCTCATCATTAGGAGGTCAAAATTGTATTATACAGTGTGTGATGGTACCAGATGCTGTATAATACAATTTTTACCTCCTGATGATGAGTACATAGTGCTCGAAACATGTAGAGGCGTTTAATAAACGTGTTATAAAGCAAGATTTTGTGCATCAATTTGGTTAATTACTAGGATTATACTGAGATGCACGGTCAGCAAAACATTTAAAAAAAAAACACTAGATCACTCTAGTGCACCTACCTGCACCATATCTGCAACCAATTACCGACGTCTTCAGATAAAATTACATATCACTCTGGAAGATACGTCGGTACAGCAGGGAAGCAGATTTATAACTCCGCTCGTTCCAAAACCCTGCACTAGGCAAAGGACAGTAACGAGCTTCACACTCTGGCAGCTTCACCCCAGGGAAAGAATTTGTGTTGTCTATTCAATACGAGGATGCGTGAACCCTGTAGACGGTATGCACCTCGAGAAGAAGAGTAAATCTTTTACTTCTGCTGGGAACTGAACCCCAGAACATCCAGCGCGTAGGGTACTCACTGTATAGCCGAGCTGTCTCTGTTTGGTCACCTTTCTGTGACATCCATATCGGAAACCGGGTGCGAACCAGAACCGTTCTAGAGGCAAGCGTTGTGGAAGAAATAAAACCCATGTCCCCGCCGGGAACCGAACACCAATTTGTAATTTCACTAACTTACCCACTGCCTCGCCATGGCTTTTGTTAACCAAAATACTTCACTTCTACATACACTCTTGTTTTTCACGCTGCAGACTTGTTAGCATTCCGCGATGAATCTGCTTCCTCTCCCGAGGAACGAAATTCGAAAATGCATGGAAAGAAGAGTTAAATTAAAACCTGTTTGAAATTCAAACTTACACATCCTCAGGAAGGCAAAATGAAATTTACATTGTCGTAAGTGTGCGGCCTGCAACACGTATTTAAGTCCGTACCCACAGCGCCACCAGATATACTTTATGGTTTACTTAGGGACGCTTCCTGCAGCTTAGACTTTTTCTTTGGATTTCTATGTAACTACGCTCTCAGTTACTAAGCTCATTAGCGCGGATATTTCATTACTAAAATATGAGCATGGAGTACCACGGAATTATATAAAGATAGCAATGTCGAATTACCCGGTGCAAACGGTTCGTGTGTCACCAAAATTCGCAAACGGTTGCCCTGGAATAGAACCCTGCCTGTAGAATAAAATTTTAGAATTATGTCTGATAAATAAATTGAAAATGATGTTTAATTAAACAGCGGTGTCCTTATCAGTTACCCTGTTCGATATCTGCAGTAATTAAGGAAAGCCAGACCAAACTCAGTAAGTTTCGTTACTCAAACAGTGCATAATTTTACATTCAATACATCAACCAACAAATGCACTTAATATGATTCAATAAAGTACAAATCACAAAATTCAATTCATGACAAGAATCAAACTGCTACATGTTCCGGCACAGTAGTGCTTTTCTCAGGGCTTCTTCTAGGATAAAGGGAAACAAACCTAACACACTAATCTAAGTACTGCTCGTCATTAATCAGCACCTAGATTCGCGTGACTTTAGTTCCATTGTTCTATAAGACTCCCTGAAAATGGAAGAACATGCCAGAACATGTAGGCTTTCGATTCTTGTCATGAACTGTACTTTATGTTTTGAATTTTATTGTACTTTATTAAATTATTTTTTAGTTGGTGTATTGAATTCGGTCAGCATGTCTTATTCTAGCCCGAAAACTAACAGGCCAATTTTCGCACCAACTCCGAATTATCACCTCCCAAGGGTGCTTGCTCGGTTTTAGCTAGTGGTGAAGGTTCCTTTGGTACGAGTAGCAAACACAGAACATTACCATCTATTGTGTTGACAGCCACAGCAAAAAGAAACCAAGCAGTAGGAAAGAAAATTCGTTTTCTACCCCTCTGTCGTCATTTGCTGATTTACAGTTTCCAAGATCGTCTGTTTTTTATTCACCCACTCCCCACGTTGACGTCTCACCAAGCTTAATGGTGTATCTAGCGGTGGTTTGCTAGAATTGTATTTTCAGCGCCCCTCTTCGCAGTTTCGATTAAGTCACCTGTTATACTGACTGAGGAGTGTCGCAGTTCTCCATAGTATCGCCTGGTGGCCCTAATGTAGATATTTCAAATGCGCCATAAGTGTTGATTCCTTACAGCTCACCTCTCATGCTTATCTTCCCACTCACACAAACCAAACAGTGAAAACATCTTCGTTTCACAGACAGTAACTATTCAATAGTTACTTACTTAGCGGATGGTAGTAGATCCGGTTAATCAACACCAGAAGCTATAATTACAGTTGTACGAGCTCCTGATGTTAGGTGTCAACACCCGAAACATGTACAGCTGCCTACAAAAATGTAATAAACTGAATAAGTCGCATCTTGTTGGAAAACAATTATTAAAGTCTAGTACACTTTTGATATTGCTGTTAGTTTTAAGTTCATCACTTTTAGTTTTCAGGTATTTCTTCCTTTTGTTCCTGAAATGTCTGCTAGTTTCACGTCTTACGTGGTCTAGATTATCTACAATGCTGTGGCTTGAATCCCGTAATCACTGTATTTTAGTCTGCTTCCTTTGATATAAAAATCGTAAACATTCTTCATCATAGCAACGTTTATGCTGCTTCAATGCATACAGACTTACAGACTCTTTTTAAATGAGGATTTTTATGCTCTTTAGTGTTTTCCCAAGTTCCATTTATGTCCTCGCTATCATTTCAGTTCTCCCAAGATGTCAACCTGTTTGAGATCTTAATCTAGTATTGTTTCCTAACCTCCAGCTCAATTAACTTCCTAATATTAAATCTCTTATCAAATTTCCGTGCTTTTTTTTTACTTTGTGCCAAAAACTTTACCTAATTTTACAAACAGCAGATAGTAATCAATATCACAGTCAGCTGCCCTGAAAGATCGTACATTTGTATATACTCGAATTCAATCTCCTATCAATCTGATTGTGAGTCTTCCTATCAAGAGGGGTCCACATGTACTTATGAATGTTTTGGTGCGGGAACGTAGTGTTCTTAACAACTAAGCTTTCTGATGTGGCAAAGTTTACTATTCCAATATCATTATCACTATTATTCTGATGGAGACTCTAATTCCCAATTTTCCGTTTGAAATTATCCTTTCCACCCAATTTTGCAATCAGTTCTCCTAAAAGACTGTTCATACGGTACCTAGGAAAATGATCGAAAAGCTGCTCTAATTCCTCACAAATACTCTCCTTTGAATCCTCACTTTTCTCCTCAATTAGTGCATACACATTCAGAACAATAACATTACACTAGCGACCTCGTAGCACTATATATGACACCCTATCGTTAACAAACTCTCCTCCCTTAACTGCTGATACTATTCTGTAATGTACAAAAAATCCTGTTACCAATTGATGATTTTCTTTTCTTTTTCCATAGAAAATAATATAATCCCCTGCTCTTACCGTGCCCCTTTGCCCCCCCCCCCTAACCTACTGAACACCCAATAAATCTAATTTACATCTTGCTAATTCCCTAGCGACCCTGACCTGACCTGTACAGATAACTTACATTCCATGAGCCAAATTTTCCTTCTCTTTACCACTGCGTTGGTCTTACAAAAGGTTCAGTCCAGACCCGATGCACATGCATTCTGTGACTATTGTTTGCTCTGTTTATATCTCTATATTTCGCAGCCTATCCTTTTCAGTCTGCCGTTTCCTCTTCCGTCATTATTTTCTGCCTTGTGAAAGAAATCCTAAATTTCGCTGTCATTTCCCGTCACGCCTCTCCAAAAGTAACTTGAAAAGCACCAAATTTGTATATGTTAAGCTACCAAAGTTTTACATATATTTTTCTATCACAGTACAAGATGTGTGTAGGTCAATCAATGATTCAAACGAACTGCGTTCCAACGTTTGGAACTTTTCTGTTTCAAGAATATTTTTTTTTTTGATAAATTTATCCCAGTCGATGTGTGGGCGTACACTTTACACAAAGACGTGAAAAAAATTATTTATGCCATCGCCTTAAATACTGCAAAGACGAAACAAATCTTTAAAAAATCCTCATGAAATTAAGAAGGAAAACACGTTTAAATTTGTAGGCTCGAATGGAGTAAAGTCTTCCGCAGACAGAACAATACGCAGTGATGACATTCTGTGTGCAGCAGAGTTTTGTTTCAGTTTTAAGTTTCTCTTCGTAACGTAATTTCTTTTCTGGAGTCACGTGTGGAAAGTAGGTTAAATTTTACTTCAGCAGTCCGTGGGGATTCTTTTATTTCATTTCTTACCGGGTGGTTTGGACTAGCCTACAACTGGACGAAATAAAAACAAGTCAGAGATCAGGTGGTCAGGGCCAAAACGCAGTTCGGTTCCCATGCAGCAGAAAGGTGACCCTTGAATAAAATTTATCTTTCTAAAATATTTAAATTAAAATATTTTACCTATAAATTCCTAATAATTGTTACTTCGCTAACACTCAATAACCGTGGTTAGCTGAGAGAGATACAGATGATGCAATTATAGCTAAAGAGTTAAAGAAGGTAAAAAAACTGGGCAGTTATTTTCAAAAGTTAAATGTATCGTTACGAATATTCGTAGTGCTCAGAAGTGTTTCGTATAAAAGAGACTAGAAATACTTTATTAATTGTGACAACTGAGGAAGATAGAAGAAACACAATGGGTGAAGCCGAAATCTTTGCCGTCTGTTTGATACCTAAAAGCTCATTATCAGGTAAGTGGATAGACATATCAAAGCAGACGACAAAAATTAAATTTGAGGGTTGTTTGACGGTGCATCTTCCTCATGAAATAATGTGAAATGCAAACTTGATGCAACAAGGTAATTTTATTGATGTATTCTTAGTTCGACATGTTTCGGGAGCATACGCCTGTCATCATGAGCATTAGATGTTGAGTTGCAGCATATGGTTTTCTGCACCGAGTTTTTGGATGGGTGGTGGTCTTGAGAGCCGCTGCGTAGGTCGTGTGTACGGTGCGGTTGGTTCACGGCACCAACCGCACCGTACACACGACCCACGCAGCGGCTCTCAAGACCACCACCCATCCAAAAACTCGGTGCAGAAAAACATATGCTGCAACTCAACATCTAATGCTCATGATTACAGGCGTATGCGCCCGAAACATGTCGAACTAAGAATACATCAATAAAAGTACCTTGTTGCATCAAGCTGGCATTTTACATTATTTCATAAAGTCAAATAATTTGAAAAAAGTTTCTTTCCACATGTTAGGCAGTGACATCAACAGTGAACTCAAGAAAATAAACGAAATAAAAAAGAGAGTACGAAAACTCAATAGGAACTTCATTTCTGGTGCAGATTCTCAGGAAAGTAACTGTGTGGAAATTTATCGGAAATACGGGTTTTATGAAAATCGTGTCTAAAGATAATGGTACAGTACCTCTACCCCTTAAATTTCTGAAATAATTCAAAGGCACATTCCCGCATGTAGATGCAGCTCGTAGTACAAAATTAACGGTTCCACATACAGTGGCAAAAGAAAAGCGAAGGTCGGAACCCTAAAATCCTTAACAATTTTGTTAAGGGCGGTTATGTTTTAAACGAGGCTGAATGAACTGCTACGTTGTCCGTTACGAAATAAATGCTATCCAGCTTCGAGAATAATCAGTTCATTGTGGACTATGAAGGAAGGGAATCGAGGAAGGTGAATTAAAATATCTAGCGAGATTATACATGCAAACATATTTATGGGGGATGAGTTTAGCGTCATATAAAAAGGAAAATTGATTCTCTAATACATAGGCAAAATTGTGTCATCGTTAATAGGAAACGTTGAGATTACGGGGAATTTAATATTGATTTTTCAAGAAATGGGAAGGGCCACGCAGAGATTGCTTCTCCCCTAGCCCCACTCCCCGCTAGGAACGCCGCTGATTCTAGTACTTTAATACAAATCCATTTCTCCGCACACTAGATTTCTAACATTTCTCTCTTCAAAAAGGAACAAACGAATAACTGAATAGTATCCGAATATAATTTAAAGAGGACACTTACAAAGATGCTTCTTCAGTACCTGAGTATAAGCTCAGGGTTCCAAAACAAACCCCAACAGTTATAGGAATAAAAGAAAACTATAGACGAAGAAATGAAGCATTTATAAATTGTCACAGATTTTAAAAGTCTTCAGTTTTCAAGCTGTTGGACGTACAATATGTAATAAAAGAAGCACTATCATGGACTAAAGAATGTAAAGGTAATATTTATAAGCTATAATTGTGAAACGTGCCCTCAGAGGGATTTAAATTCGATATAATTCTTAATGACCTATTGTTGGTAATTTTAAGCGGAAGAATACAAAATGATGAAAAAGGTAGCACATAACCCACAAATACATTTGACGATACAGTATATTAACAGTTATGTCAGAGACAAAGTCCGTGCGAAATGCAAAATGTTGGATTCCTGAAATGGTATTGACTGATACTTCAGAAAGAAGAAAATATGTAAGTCACCGAAGCGGATTAAGAACGCAGTTCAACTTGAGAGACATGATATAAATATCTAAACATCAATGACTTGAGGGGGGGGGGGGAAAGAAGAGGAAGAAACAAAAAAATTCGATAGGAACTCATCATGTAGAATAGAATAAGATTACAATTTACTTCATGAAAAGAAACAAACCTGGTGACACAACGCTTTGATTTAACCCTTCAGAGAAGCCAGATTTAACAACCAGGTCTCTATATTTTGCCCATACGTGTTCCATATAATTCTTACAATAGACAACATCTGTTTCCCCGCACAGAATTCAACAACTGGCCGTCGTAATTCAAACACTGTTTTCTCTGCTACTTCACAATGTAAATTTGTTTTAATCTTCGAAATGTTAAATAGACACCACTGTTAATTTCGTATAGTGTATAGCTGTCCTAACATAATCACATCAATTCTGTGTTATTGTTCACCGTTTTCGTGGAAACGATGATTCCGAGAAGGACAAATACAGCTTCCATTCGACACAAAACACCATGAATATCCTCTTTTATTTTTCGTTATTGACGGCCTTCCACACACACAGCGTAATTACAAAGACAACAGAAAACAGTTGCAGCTGGTCCTTGAAATCAAGCACAAAATCACGTGTCCAGAAAGGGGGAATGTTTAAAGCGAAAAGCAGAGACTGAAACATGGCATGTTTCTCTGTTAAAACACGAGTTTCTGAAAACCGAAACCAAAGCACCAATTACCATCTACACGACCAATATTACACTGGACACAGTTTTTATACACTGCATGGTCTACTGAGCCCTACATCCTCATTCAACATTAATTAGGGTAACTGTTTGAGTATTATGCAGGTTACGTCAAACTTTCTTCAGTTGTTAGTTTACTGTGCTCAGTGATATGATAACACTCACAGGAGAATTAATTCTGGATTCCACCACTGTGGCTGCTGCAATTACTAGAACTAACGCTGCTCTAACAGCTGTCACATTTTTCTCCACTAAATTGCTTTTAATTCGCACCATATACATCGAGTATTTGTACTGTCTACATACAAATATTGTGCGATTTATACAATACACCTAACTACGTCTAACTTTCGCTGCAACATAAAAAAAACCTGGACTTTGTCTCACACTCTGTATATGTGTTTTGTAAGGTCCTGGCAGCAGTTAGCGAATTAACCGAGTTTACTATTTATTTGAGATGACCTACCTTCTCTGTGAGGTAGGACATTGAGTTTAAATGAACTTGGCCAGTTGATGGCTCATCTCGATAAATAAATAAAAACCAGCTGGATGCACTATTTATCCTCAGTTTATTTCGTCAATCAACCTCTACATGTTTCGGGCATATTTTTAGCCCATAATCAGGAGGTATACTGTATATATACAACGGTTGGTACGTGTTGTGCTGTTCAGTTGACTGTTTGTTGGCCGGCCAGATCCACAGTGTGTCCTACTCTTTAAGAGCCAGTTTTATTTCATCCGTCTTATCATTAGAATTTCCGACTATTAGTATGTACACTTTACCCTCTATCTCAATTCCGTTGATTAGGTCGTACTAGTAAGGTTTGGTGAAAGGCGCATAATACGCCGCTTCTCTTTGTGCACCTTCTTTATGTTACTTCCTCTGCGTTCGTTTCAAATATACTCCTCAGCAATTTGTTTTCAGGTGTCTTAAATTAATATTCTTCAATTGGGATCGGAAACCAAATTTCACACCCATATGACGTAACAGGTCCTCTGAGAGGGAGCAAAAAATAAAAGTTTCTTAAGTGAATAATGAATACTTTTTAAATTAACTTACTTTTAATTTCGTCTTAAAAGTAATTCTGATTTCCTACTCCCCATATCAAACATTAGAACTCAGCCACAATTTCGAAAGATACATTTCCGGTCCTTGCATTGTGATGTTGTCCTGAAGTATGCTAATGAGCCACTAACATACACTTGGTTATTTATGTACTCCCTCCATCCTAATGGAACTTCTCTGTTTTCCTGTATAGCAGACCAGTTTATGACTTCACCCATCATATTAACATCATCAGCATAGAACAGAGGCTGATGTGATCCATTCGGTTCTGCCTGCCCAAATTTTTGACCTTTCATAATGCTATATCTTAAACAAGAATATGGAAAGAGTTCTGAAAAAACATCTAATTTAAAATCATTCTTCTTTGGAAAATCTTTCAACAAATATCAAACTCCTATCGCCATCACCCTGCTCAGGATTAAGCCTACTGGGACCAGACACAAAGATTACATTTAAGAACCTTCATATCCCTTCAGAAGTGTTCTCAGAATTATTTTTTTTTATTAACTCCTACATCCCATTGTTAATACTGTCATAGCATGTAATAATAATAATAATAATAATAATAATAATAATAATACGTATGCGTAACATAAACGAATATTATTTATGAACATTAATTTAATGTTATAAAAGGGCGTTCATTTAACGTATAGATTAATGTTAATTTAATAATAATAATAATAATAATACGAGAAATAATATTCCTTTAATGCGTACCATAAATTCTATTCTTGTACAAAGTGTTCTTACCCATGAAACAAATTGCACGCGAGAGCATATTAACTTCTAGTTTAATTCCTAAAATGCAGATTTCCAGTTCTTTTCCTTGAACTTCTGTAATCGACCATATAATTCTTATAGAAATATTTCGTGGCTTGTTTTTAGACGTAAGGTACTGCTCCGTACATTCTTCACCTCGGCTTTGAATTCAAGCTTCACAACCTTAGGGAAAGGGCCATTTTATACCTTCAGTAGGACAGCAGGTGTGCACCATAACCTGCACGAACACTGAAAAATAGAGAAAACTGTATCTGCGGGAACTGAGCTCCGAAATTCTGTAATCCAACCGGTTAATTAATTAATTTGCTAGCAAAGGGGGGCATGGCTCATAAAAACAACAGTGACTAACCCAAACACTAAACTTCTAGCGTGACTTGAAATTTACACAGGAGTGTAGATCGATGCTCAATTTTTATCGGATATGACCTCGGGTCAATTGACAAGTAGTTACCGATGTTTCGGAGGGACTTGAGACATCAGTGTTCATTGTTGTCAAAAATCGACATGCAGCAGAATACATCCCAGAAAACCTTTATGTTCATGGTTCCGTGCATCGCTGATACAATTTTTAATAATTGTCCAACGAGATGCAACACTAAGCAGTCTATTTATTATTCTGCAAGTTCACTCCACGTGTTTCGGGTGCTAACCACACCCATCATCAGGAGTACACAAAACTGTAACTACAGCCTCCGGTACTGGTCATATATTTGTGCAGCTACCTCCCTCCAACGCGGCCAAGTTGGCCACGATGGAGGGAGGTAGCTGCACAAGTACTGGAGGCTTTAGTTACAGTTTTGTGTACTCCTGATGATGGGTGTGGTTGACGCCCGAAACATGTGGAGTGAGCTTGCAGAATAATAAATAGACTGCTTTGTGTTGCATCTCGTTGAGCAATTATCAAAAAATAAAAAAAAATCTCAGACCACTTTAACTTTCATAACGCCTTCATATACACATAAAAGGAATACTACGTACAAACACGGATTACAATGCAAAGGTATCATCAAGTTGCTGCAAAATGTATCCCATGTACGAACGCAATACTGGGTTTAAATTAAACGCCTGTGCTTCCTGCGAAGACTAAATTGCTGTAGCCTGTGGAAAAGCCGCAAAGCTTGACGCAATTATAGTGAAGAAATCACTCCCGTTTCATTCCGGCGAACATTACCTGAATAAGTTACACATATTGCAGCTCTTGTAATTCAATAATTTATCGTCCTGGAAAACATATAAGGAGTCAACACGGGACTGTTTTACGTAGTACTCATTGTTTGTGAGTGAGTCAAACCTGGAACTAAGTAAAATTTCCTTCGGCCGACTAGCGCATGCGCAGATTACCTCGCCGGATATAATATTGTCTTTAGTGTAACTGACTAACTCCTCGGGAGCGTGAGATTTCGCAGGCGCCTTGCAAGTTAGCTGATTTATTTATATCACCTCCTTTTTTACAGCTCATTGATTGATACCTTTCTTCCTAACAATCACAAACTTCAGTCTTGGCACTACTTACTTCTACATCCGCTAAATACCACACAATGTCTCCCAAGTCGTCCGCTCTGACCTTCTAGCCTCACTCTCTCCAGGGCAATGCCTGTTACACCCTTCCCTATAGTGATTGGTCGGACATACTTTCGTTGGCTGACCAATTTAAAAATGCTCAAAATAAGCTTAACTTGTGGGGAGATAACGTCCACAACAACAGCGAAAGTCGAAAATTCTTCACCGAATACCATAATTGTTTAAACATAATGCCAAACAGAGTTTACAAACATAAAGTATACGCATGGCTTTGAAATTATCACATCCTGAGTGACATGGGTAAAATCGAGAGGGTTGAAGGACATTAATCCCTTCAAACGACGGGTGGTCCAACAGGCTGCTTATGTTCCGCTACATTACGTTTCGTTTTTTTTGCTTTATATTCTAGTGTGCAATGATGTTGACTATATCGGATATGGACTAGTGTAAAGAAAATACGCTACAGAATGGTTGAGTACCGTATATTCTCGAATCTAATCCGCACCCGAATCTAATCCGCACTAGATTTTGCCGATTTCTTAAACGAAAAAAAAAAGTTAGTTCGCGGTCCTAATCCGCACCTATGGGAGGACGATGGTGAAGATAAAGATGATAGTGACTGGGTAACGGATAACGATTCAGTTATGAGTGATGATGGCAAGTCTGATGAATAATAAATTATAAATATTATATAATATATTATAAATAATAAATGATTGTATTGTATTGTATTGTTCTTACGGGAAGTACAGCGGCTGTATCATTTTTTCAAAGTCCAGCTCACGACCGCGAATCTAATCCACACTCGATTCTAATCCGCATCTGATTTTTTGGCCCTCTGAGACTGTAAAAAGGGTGCGGATTAGATTCGAGAATATACGGTATTACTGAAACGTTCCCCAAATAATGCGTCGTGGTACAAATATTGGTACAACTACGTTCCGTTTTCATCTTGATGTACGTACCGTCCTTCTTGTACGGTTTATTATCCAGACCAACAAATGTACAACAAATGATTATTAACAATACTTTATATATCGTAAGTACCCCTACATGTTTTGACGCATCTGCATCACCTTCAGGGAGTCTTAACCTTGTGCTTTGCTAAAGTCATAAAACTCATGAAGGTTACAAGCTCAATAAATTCAGTACATTAAAATTTTTACGTGATCGTTATAGTTTATGATAAAATACAATCGATAAAACATTTTAATCTACTCATTTTATTGAGTTTGAAACCTTAAAAATTTTTATAACTTCAACAGAGTAGAAGAAAGATACTGCAGATGCACCGAAACATGTAAGATTGCTTACGATATATAAAATATTACGTGTATGTATATGCATACATACACAGGGTTGTTCATAAGTCCATGAAACATGTTAGAAAACTGGCTGATGCCACAGTTGAATTAAGACAAGACAAACAAGACGGCTCTCCGGCTCATTACAAAGATGTGCGAGGGTATCTCAATCGAAATTTGCCATAAAGATGGATAGGACGCACAAGAAAAGAAAATGACGCGTTAATGCGGTGGCCACCCCGGTCCCCGGTTTTAACCCCGTGCGACATTTTCTTCTGGGGGTTTGTGAAGGACAATGTCTTTGTGCCTCCACTTCCCGCCAATCTCCAGATTTTCGCAACCGTATCACCGCTGCTGTGGCTCTCTGGTCGACCGTGATATGCTGACATGCGTGTGGAACGAGATGGATTATCGCATAGATGTCTGCCGTATTACCAAAGGTGGACACATTGAGCATCTGTATATTAAAAAAAAAAAAAAAAAGGAGAGTTTCTCTTTCTATCGGCGTAAGAACTACCATGATCCGTTCAGTAGTTAATTTGTTGCGAATTTTTAAAATGTTTCACAGACTTATGAATAACCCTGTATATGTCTATATGTTGTGCAATTGTTAGTCTCGAAACAAACGTTCCGTTTCTTTTTCAGTAAGTGACAATTCACACAGCATTGCTGTTCTTTCCGTTTAAATATTTTTTATTGGATTACGAATAAAATGACTTTCCTTAGTCCAATCTTTATTCGCCGGTCAGTTATTCTTGGAGATTAAACACGATGTATTTGACAATTTTGCTCAAGATTATACAGTGATATATGCAGCATACTGCTAACTAAATACAGTAATATATCTAGCATACTGCTAACTAAATACAGTAATATATCTAGCATACTGCTAACTAAATACAGTAATATATCTAGCATACTGCTAACTAAAT
>Ga0131853_10002016_pt1 | contig 36310 bp, 23 predicted proteins | sample TergutLab28metaG_FD_92764 | JGI IMG/M metagenome (GOLD analysis project Ga0131853, IMG submission 92764) | Labiotermes labralis P1 segment gut microbial communities from Petit-Saut dam, French Guiana - Lab288 P1 (version 2) (version 2) | ecosystem: Host-associated > Arthropoda: Insects >... | reverse complement strand
TTATCTTTAATGTAAGGTTTTCGGGGGGGGGGGGGAATTATTGAACATATGAGCTTCGATTTTCTCCACAGATTTTGTCTGAAACATTTCTGATTCTTAGAAGAATTTAACGAAATGCTATGATAAATGTACTTAGGTCTTTATGTAAAGTACTCATTATTCTCGTCACGTTTTAATAAAACTTAAATTTTCTCGAAAGATTTTCGAAAAATCTACAATCAATTTTTGTGAAAATCCGTCCAGTTGGACCTGAGTTTTTTCCACGCTGACAGACAGACAGACAGACAGAGAAACATGGCAAGGCCAATAGTTGCCTTTCGAAATTTTTCGAACCTAAAAATCTCGTTCCTTTTTCACGTAACTCGCATTGCAACTTTATTTAAAACGCTGTTTATTTCGTTGTTGGGAAATGATCGCTGTATGTTCTGAGCATCACGCGAGTTTTATAAATGTACTGTTTGGCAAAAGTATGGTATTTGAAACGTAACAGCAGATGGTACATACAGTTGTCAACATGCCTTTAAGGGGTTACACTGCGGGTTCTGTGACTTCTACACATGGATAATACGTGTGGAACCGGTCTTTATGAATCATGTTTTATGTTACTATTGATACTAGAAAGAGTTGGATATGTGCCGCCGCTTGTTTTGTGACAAAGGTCTATTGTTTTATCCTGTTTTGTTGACTTGTGTTGCTATTTTGTTCATACAGTTCTCTGCCTCTCTCACTCGCCGCTTTGTTTCGGTGTAGGCCGACAAACACTAAACAGCGCTCTTCTACATCAAGTTCCGCATAATATTTCACGCGTATTCACATGTCTGTGGTCTACACAGTGAGGTATAATTTCTAGAAAAATTATCCTTTTAATGACTCTTGTCAAACTAATCGCAGGAATGAGAAAATTATACATACAGAAGTTTGAGATGTTCGGGAAGCATTCTTAATCTGTGTAAATGAAATTCGGCTTACAACGTTTAGGTTGCAAAACCTGAAGAAAGACCTTTTTTTTTGTATGTAGGAATATGAAGGAAATTAATAATGAAGTGGACCTTGATGCAATAAGATTGTGAAGGTGTTGATTCAGTTCAAGTGGCTCCGCATAGAATAATGCTGCAGAGTCTTGTGAATGCTGTGTAGACTCTTGAGATTCCATAAAATGCGGAAAATTTTCTTGATCCGTAGACTTTTTTATAAAATTTCAAAAACAAAGTTTTTCACCATTGGGTTACTTATTTGGTTGTTTATTTTGGGGGGCTACTGGGGGGTGTATGCTTACACGATTGAGAAATTTCTGTACATGTTTTAGCCGTGTTGACTTGCATATTTATCTTATCAAATTTCAATCATGCATGAAATGAGAATCTGTCTGGCTGCGAGAATAGGGCTCTGAGAATGATATTTCGGCCAGAGAGTGAGGCCAGAAAAGGAGACTGGAGAAAATTTCGTTTGAGAACTTAATGGCTTGTTCACCTAAACACATGTTACTAAGGTGATGGAATATAAGACAATAAGAGAGACGCATCTTGTGGCAGGCAGGTGGGAGAAGAGACTTGCGTAGAAGGTTTTATGGGGAAACGTGAAGGAAAGAGACCGTATGGAAAACGCAAGGGTAGATGGGAAGATAATACTAAAGTGTATTCAGAAAATGTTACGGAATGACATGATCCGGTTTCATCTGTCACAAGTGGCAGGCTGTTCTGCACATGGCAATGAACCTCCGGATTCCATAGACGGCAGGGGAATTCTGGAGTGACTGTTAGGTTCTGAAAGACTCTGCTCCATGTAGTCAACCAGTCAGTCAGTAGTCATGTTTTTATTTTTCGTCTTCCTTCAAAGTTAACGCTTACAATTTTTTGGGATTTTCTCGTGATACGTTACAGAGTTTAATTAAATACAAGCCCTGAGTTTATCATACTTGGCAAAAATTAAAAATACGTTGCCTTCTTTATATCTGTCAGCACGGTCAAGTTCGTTCCTGCACACGTGCGGGAGAAAAAGGAGTCAGTGTAATCGCTCTTGACCTCAGCATTACGAGGCTGAAATGGCCAGCTTTACACGCCAGCCACCTTAACCCCGGAACCCCACTTTCTCATTGAGTAGGTGGCTGGCTAAATCTCAGAGACGGACTGGACACTTTGCACAATAAATAATCCTTTGCTACGGTCAGGAATCGATCCACGATTCCTCGAAGCTCCAGCCCGCAACCCACTCACTATAATGTCTACGCTCCTCTGTCACCACGCATTATTTTAGTGAGTTGCATATAGCGGCATACAGTTATTCTTTCTTCACGATCTCCCACTTCCACCCCGTTGATATTTGGTGATATGGTAACCTGCAAGTGCCACTCTGTGACAGAACACATATTTCGGAAATTTATCTTTTGAGTGTCTCTTACGTTTATATCCTACATGAATGAGAGGACATGTGCGTATGACAGAGTGAGACCAGAAATGGGGCTTGCAATGAAAATCGGTGTTATTCTGAAACCGTGATATTGCTTTCGGATAGAAATTCGCTTAAAAGAAAAAGGACCAGCAGCATAGTCCTTTTCAGTATATTAGACTGACGTTCTGCCCTCTTCTTTGATGCTCCTTTTCCTCTGAAAATCCATCCCTTCACTATCTGTTAAAGAAGAGTGAGCTTTTGTTAATTAGAATTAAAGTCAATTAACATTGGCGAGGAACGTAATATGTGGGTGCTCTCTCTTACGTTATTTGCTAATTCTGTAGTAGAATTAAGCACTTCACTATCCAACTAATGCACAATATATAATACGTAGATAGAATTAAAATTATAAATATTGAAAAGTGCTGCAACATGTTTCGGATCACAGAGGATCCATCATCAGGGAGCCTTGTACAGTGCTTGGCTAAAAATTACAAAAATGGTTCTATCGTGTCCGTTGGCATGGACAAGGTCAGTGTTGTGGCAGCATATTCTGACCCGTTGTGTGTGCGTGTGTGTAGTTCACTGTATATGAAGGCACTTTAGAGTGCCTTCATATTCATGCCTTCGTGTCAACGGACACGATAGAATCATTCTTGTAATTTTTAGCCAAGCACTGTACAAGGCTCCCTGATGATGGATCCTCTGTGATCCGAAACATGTTGGAGCACTTTTAAATATTTATAATTTTAATTGTATCTACATATTATATATTGTACATTAGTTGGATAACAAAGTGTTTAATTATCATTGATGCACGGTGCAATACATGAGAGCTGTAGTAGAAGTTAGTCATTTATCATCGAATGAATTGTGACTAGGAAAGAAACCTATTGCAGCTCAGTTTAAGGTACTTTCACTGCATCAGTTTGCAGATGGTCTGTTATGTTATTAGTTACTTCGCATTTCAGTAGTATGAGGGTAAGAAAATACATTGTGTGCTGTGTCTTTTTTAGGCGCTTTCACAAAACTTCGAAGAGCGACTGTTCGTTGCGTGATGTCTATCTGTCGGCCCCCCTGTGGGTCTGTCAGCTTGGAAACAACTCGTCTTCCACTGAACGGATTTCCATTAAATTTGATATTTGAGTATTTTTCGAAAATGTGTCGAGAAATTTCAAGTCTAAGTAAAATCTGACAAGAATAACGGGTATTGTACAGGAAGACCAATATTAATTTTATTGTATCTCGCTCAGTTCTTAAAAAATGAAAAGTGCTCAGACAAAAGTTGTAGAGAAACTCGCCCCATTTCATGTTCAGTAACTTTTTTTTTTTTTAAATCTTGCTGTTTATGGGACAATGTGGAAAAATATTGTAGAGCTGGGCAAACCACAGATGACAATATGGCGCATGCGCATTGCGTACTGGTTATCTAAGGCTACAAACACGCGCCTAGAATACGTAATACTTATTACTTTTCTTCTGTAACAATGGTTGCACAAACGCGCCTTGATGTTACGTTATTGTTCATTGCCTGTCTTGTGTAATCTATCTAGCGGCAGTTCCTTATGTACTTCGTTTATGTAAAAATACAGATTTGAACTAAATTAGGATAGAATTATTACTATGGAACGCAACTTTTCTGCTCTTTAAAGTGAAAGAAATTTAAATGAAACCTGAAGATAATCATGTAATTTGCAGTAGTTAAAACATCTGCAGTGTGTTAAGGTTTACTGTAGTAAGTGCGACGTTACCATTAATGGTACAAATGCTGGATGACTATTGGCCCTCGCTTGTACTTGGGTTGTTATGGAAAATCTACCCGTTTGAGTTTCTTTACTTGCCTTGATGACTGTACAGCGTAGTATGGTGAAAGTTTAAACCATTCGCCAATATTGTAGCTTGTATAAAACTTTTGTAAGGAATTTGCATGATTAATTCTAATTTGATTTAATTGTACCCCGTCAATTTTAACTTAAATGCTACGTTAAATAATGTATCAATCTGCAAATGTTAACCGGCTGTAGAATGTACGTCACCGATCTACATTAAATTACGGCTGAATAATAAACATTTACTCTTAACTGGTTACGATTTCCCTGTAAATGACGAATATAAATGGGCTGCCATTATCTGCTGTTTGAAATGTGATCAGTAGGTGAAGAGCTGATATTTGTTACGTGGTGATATGTAATCCACATTGAACTTCTCTGAACAGGGTCTCGTTAGCAACTGGATATTATTAAATTTGTCAATTTGCAATTTTAATCCATTCTCTTGAGCATTGATAATCGTGTTATGTATTTAAATCTATCCGGATTTTGTCATACAACGAAATGCGTGATAGCCAGTCATCCAGCTGACAGTTAAGCCAGTAACCTCAACGAGATTATACGTAATAATGGAGGTAAGAGGGGGTGAGGGTTTATCATTATGTATCACTGCTGCAGTCACCTGTTACTGAAATTACATGTAGCCCAAATCACTGGAATACTTTGGTAATGTGGCGCATTATAAATGCAATACAAATGCTGCCTTGCCTAGAATAGCATAAATAGATAACTTTTTTCTTAAAATCGTCGTTGAGAATGTTCTAATCTCTATTTGTAACAGAATATTTAAGAAACCTCATATGAAGATAGTTATTTTTTAATTATTATTGATAGTAGTGTGCTGACGCCAGTGGCCGCGAGTCTAAGGCGTGGGTCTACGGTGGCTCGCTTGCTGGGATTGCGGGTTCGAATCCCACCGGGGACATAGATGTTGGTCTCTTGTGAGTGTTGTGCGTTGTAAGATAGAGGTCTCTGCGACGGACTGATCACTCGTCCAGAGGAGTCGTATCGAGTGTGGTGTGTCTGAGTATGATCGTGGAGCCTTGATAATGAGGAGGCCCTGGCCCACTGGGGAATGTTGCGCCATTGAAAAAATATATAGTAGCGTAATATGTTGGGCGGGGGGGGGGGTTGGATGAGTGGGAGTTTCTTAGTGTTACTTTATTAATGTCCTAGAATGTAATGAAGAGTTTAGCTGACATTATTATATAGTGATTTAATTCTGGTGTACCTCCTTACTGACGTCATTGTTATGTATGAACAGTGACAAATCGTGCTCTTAGAGATTGTGTTGTTCAGCACGTATTTTGCAAAAGCATGTTTTCCTGTACGTTACTGGCTATATTTCTTGACTCAGATTATATTTTTCTAGGTTATTGCACCCTGCGTCATTGCCCTCCGTCGCTGACGTTTTGGAGAGATCTGCCATCTCCATTTTCAGAGACGAAGTGATGTTTCTACTTCTGCTCTGAAGACTGAGGCAGCAGATTGCTAATCACGTCCAGGAAAACCTTTGTCATTCCCGTAGAACTTAGTGCCACCTATAGTTCGCTTTACGTAGACTTATTTTACCCCCCCCCACCCCTAATTGCGGGAACATTGTATTTAAATTTTGAGAAATTTCGTATGAAACTTGTAATTGATTGATGTGAACCCAAATTAAATTTGCTCGACAAATTTAATTTGTGTTGCAAATAATAAATTTCATAATAACAATATTAGTTTCGAGGAAGAAACATGCGGCCTGAAGGCCAGATTCTGCTTCCAGATTGTAAGTAAACAGGCTTTATTGAAATAAAGTTCAACTCGCGATGTGAAAGTGCCGGTAGGTCTCATTCAAGTTTGTAGGTTAAAACCCTTCATGGATTCATTTCTTATTCCAAAATTTCTTTGATACAACAACAACAACAACACGACAACAACAACAACACGACAACAACAACAACACGACAACAACAACAAAAGAATAACAACAGTAACAACAAAAGAACAACGACGACAACAAACGAACAACAACACAACAACAACAACAACAACAACAACAACTGTTCCGGACTGTGGACACGCATAGTCTTTTATCGCTGCAGAAGGTGTGAGAATAATTTCTGTCCCTGAAATGGAGAGGGACTTGTAGTGAATTGTGTGTGCTGGAGCTGGAGAGGGACTTGCGGTGAATTGTGTGTGCTGGAGCTGGAGAGAGCGGGGAGATTTAGCTGTGACGCAATAGACTCGTGCCCCGGTTCGAACCTCGGCTGGCTTTCAAGCCAATTTGACAGGCACTCGGTACGTTCAAGCTCCGAATTTTTCAGTTCAGGTACATGCACCTCAATTTCGTGTCCCACATTTCATATTTCTGAACCGTTCGGTATCGTTTATGACCGTCTGTCACAAATTTGAATCTACAGGGACAAAACGTCAGTAAAAGGGTAATATTAGTTTCTTGGAGAGATTTTATTATATTTTGTATGTTTGAAAGATTTGTAACTAAATAATTGTGTTTGTTTTCCCCAACAGTGACGTCGGAAGAGCAAGTGATGTCAGGCAAGTGCTTACTGTTTGTCTATTGTTGTCAGTGTCAGGGTGGTGGCAATGATAGTTTATTTCGCAGACTTGCTTATTCAGGTGCACAGAGCATCTTGTATTCCAGCGTTCTAGTGGAATCTAGAAATTAATTGAATAATATTTCACTTATCAGATTATAATGCACCTTTGCCTTTTCCCTCTACGTTTTGAAAATCGAGTTACATTACATTATTTATTTTACAAAAATGCATAACAGAATTAAGAGTTCCTAAACACGACTGCTGTGGTCGCGCCGATTGAGGTGTTTACTGTCTTCTACCACGAAGACACCGGAACCTGGAATTCGAATCCTACTCGATAAATGGACAGATCTGTATGCGTATAGGTCGTGTATGTTTTCTTTATGTTGTCCTCTGTAGGCGGAGACATTGTGATGGGCCTATCCTTCGTCCACAAAGCTTCTAATTCAAGCAGCTCTGCATGGTGCACCAAAATAGTGCTCCATGCACAATGCAACCAGTCGTGTGGTATGCAGCTGATGGTGAATGTATAGAGTGCAGCTAATTGCGTGTTATCCTGTCAATATTATGTTTCTTGTATCGCACAACAGCAGCGTAAGGGAAGTTCATTTTAAGGTTCGATCGAGGAACCTCGCGGATACCTTCGGCGAGAATAATCTGATCGCCATTCGGATGAGCGTCAGGAAGTATTTTTGTCTGCCCGTATATTTTACGCACCCATATACCTTACATTTTGTAACCTGTATATTTTAATGCTCATGAAGCATGTCCGTTTATAATTTTTTAATGTGCGTCATTCCTAACTTCGCAAACGGTGCATATTTCTCAGGGAATAAACGTGGGAAAGGTGAGATGGGTAGAGCACGTAGCACGAAATGGGGAGAATAGAAATGCATACAAAATTTCAGCCCTGGAAACTGAAAGGGACAGGCCATTTAGGAGACTTAGGCGTAGATGGAATTTAACATTTAAGGGCATGTTTTACAGATAGGTTGGGAGCGTGAGGGCTGGTTTCGTATGGATGAGCGTGATGTCCAGAGAGGGGCTGGTAGGAACTCGATAATGAAATATTTGGCTTGACACAAGGCCGGGGGGGGGGATTTCTTGACCAGTGAAGTGACTGTCGACCTTACGAGAATGACTGTCACCTGAGATTAATTAAATAGTAATATTTTTAACATTTTGAGCTCTTTCCTTTCTTTTTAAGGTCAGCAATCCAAACTAACCATCCGGTGTCTGGCAACACATATATTTGTTTCGCTCACGACATGTAACATCAATGCAATTCGAAGAATGTGTTTGTAACATCACTCCCTACAGAGGATTACACTGGATTATAGTAACTTCCAGTTCGAATTTAACTGAAAGTATTTGTTATTGTGCATTTGCTCTGTCCACCTGAAAGGTAATAACATCGCTTTTCCCTAACATGTTCTCTGTTTGGTGTCGGTGTGCTGGCATGTTATGTGTAGTTCTGTGTGCAGGATACACAGGGGACCCATATTTGAGATAAACAGGTTCGCTAAAATAGCACGCATGGGGTACAACTCCCCGAATTATTTTACTGTATATGAAACATTCTTCCCTATATTAACACTGACGCTATTCATCGACAGCCTCACTGCCACCAACCTTTCAGCAACAGTGTGCAGTTTCACCAATATAGCCGTATGTATAGACAAAATCTCATAAAGAAACATTTTTCGTTTGCTGACATGTTTCTGTTTTTGCCTTCCGGAAATAAATCACTCTAGCGTATGCGAGGTCTACTGATTTTTCTCATCTTCTGCCATCCAACGCCGACCTCACAGTAACATTCCTCCTTCGGTCCAACGTTTAAAATGTCCGACACTGCTTCTTATTCTTATTCTTCTTCGTCTTCTTTGCATAACAACGACATACTATCATACACCGTCATTGCAGACCATTCTCTACAATCTGTGGTCTTCAGAAATATCTGCTGTAGCAAGAGTGAAATTTAATTTGCTTAAACAAAAGTCCATTTTCTAAATTTGCTATAGGCCAGTTGTGATAAAACATGTACAAAGTGGGTACTATTTTAAATTTACAAAACCAAACATCAGATAATATCATAGTGTGATATTTTTACTGTGGGGCACGATGAATAATTCTTTCTTCCTTATAAACCCTGCAAACGTGATATTGTGAGTAGCTTTAATGAAAACTTTAAGAGAGCATCTTTCTTCTTCTTCTTCTTCTTCTTCTTCTTCAGGCGCTGAACCTCCTTTAATTGAAGGTTTTGGCCTTCTGAGCGACATCCTTCCACTTTGCTCTATCCTGGACACAGGTTAACCAATTTTTTATCTTCATTTGACCAAAGTCCTGTATGATGTTGACCTCCCATCTATATTTGGGTCTTCCTCTTGGTCTCGTGGTTAAGGGATTCCATTTAAATATCTTCTTAGTTGCCCTGGCTTCAGGCATTCTTTGTAAATGGCCGAACCAGCTTAGTCTCTGGGCTTTGATGAAGTTGACTATATTTTCGTGCTTTATCAGTTTGTCCAATTGTCCATTGTTTTTAATCCTCCACATTTGATTTTCTTTCGTAGGCCCAAATATTCATCTTAAGATTTTCCTCTCAAAAACTAGCAGTTTCTGAATTATATTTTCTTTCAGCACCCATGTAGAGAGCGGTTTTACACTTTAATTTTCTGTTTAACTTCATTGTACTGAATACTGCAGTATACCTTCAGTCTTCAATGTGTAATATGTTCGTAGGCAGGCCTACTTACAATTATAATATTCAAAGTTCAAAGGAGCTGAAAACCTACAAATAATCTCACACATAACATACATATATGATTATTTGCCCTTCAGCATATTTACCGGCAGACGTGAAACAATTTAATTCATAATTGGACGTTTTTACCTTTAACGAACGCTATCTGAACGGGCCGTGCATATTGACCAGAGAATTGAAATCGTGTTCATCTCCTCAGACCTGGCTATTATTGGCTACTCTATTATGGACAGCAATCTGTCACAGGCAGAGGAAGCGACGACAATCTGTAATTCAGTTTTAATGCACTGCACATTAACATCGTCAGTGCTTCCTATTAAAACACCAATTTTCCAAAATTGCTTCTGGTTTCTGCATCAGTCGGATGAGGGTATTTAATCTGAGGGGCCTGATGGAATGAGATGACATTCACTTGACCAGCACTGCACCGACAGACCCGTCAGATTAGGCGCACAATTTGCCTCAAAACAGAAACAGAATCCGCTTCCGAGGCGTTGCTCTTATGCTGAAATAAGGAATTTGGAAAGTGTTCAAGTTAGTGTTACTACTAACTGTGATGCATCCTCATCGAAAACTTCGAGAAAATAACCAGTTTAAAATCGGACAATGTTCAAATCATCTGAGATGTAACGCTGTATCGACTGGTAAATAGTTGCAGCGGCGAGGCGGCATGAATCTTCGTCAACACCGCGGAGAGTGCCTAGGATCTATCAGTTTCTAATTCTGCTTAGACCAAATCCTGGTTTTACCCAGTCTCTCGTATAGACCTATTCATAAAATTGCATTTATTACTGTGTGTGTGGAGGGGAGGCGGTCCAGCAGTCGGTGGTATGACCACTGGCCTTTATTTAGGGCCGAGGCTAAATGTTTGTGAAGATTTACTTCCATACTTCTTTGTTTCGTAGCACTTGGACACAAACGACAACATGACGTATTTGCTTCTTCAGCAAACACAGTGAAGTCTAATACACATACAAATGTAAGTTTCCTCCCAGTTCCTCCTAGCGTCTCTGATGTTGCCCATTAATACAGCGCGTTTAAACATGTAACACTCTTTAACCCTTTGAAGAGTGAGAGCAATGTGACTTAAAGATTCAGCTCGTACCGCGCAGTAAACACTTTCCGACTCAAGTATAAGGCCAGACAGTTAATGTTGTACAAGGAAGTGATAGCTGTTCTGAGATCAATACAAATGGCATAAATACACCCTGGGCAGAATGTAAATTTTTTCAGTGATAAACCTGGTGGTACATAATGGTTTAAACGGTCAGAAGCATGAATATTTTTACTTCATACTTTTCCTGCGCAGAAGCTGTGAATTTTAAAAGAAGTATGCAAATACTGGTGTAGAGTTTCCGGGTGTGGTACGAATCCGCATTTCGTTTATTTTAGTTAAGTGAATACAACGTAATTTTATTTCATCCGAATGTTTTTCGTTCTGCGAAGTGTTGTCTGTAAATAAATAATAGAAGGAACTACATCCCCGGTCGGACGTCAGGTACTTATGCTTGTACAAGTCAACCGGCGGCAACTTTAAATGTATGTTGCAGTCACTTTACAATGTTCTGTATCAATATCCTAATCAAAACATGAGACCTTGTTGGCGAAATATGTTAAAAGGTCACAAGTAAATAACTTGTAAATAACAGATTCGTATGCAGCAGGACGTCACGTAGGTGAACAAGCTGGTCTGCTTTCTTCCCTGGCGTGTCTGGTTCAGCCACATATGTGACTAGCACTTTTTAAGCAGTCTGCAGTTCATTCCTTGCAGATCCTGAAGAGATTCATGTCTGTGTGTGTGTGTGTGTGTGTGTGTGTGTGTATCAGCCATGATCCATGGCATTGTTAACAGATCATTTAGATTTTTATCTAATCAGATTTTCTGAAAAGATTATTGGATGGTGATGGTGGTGGTGGTAGTGGTGGTGGTGGTGGTGGCAGCGGCAGTGATAATTGTGTTGATATTAGTGGCAAAGCCAAAGATGATTGTGTGGGTGGTGTTTGTCAGAAGAATTGTAATGTGTGTACTGGTGATTAAGAAGTGATTTTCTTTGTCAGCCACTACTCTTATGGTGACAAGCACCAAAGTTATAATGATTTTAATGATGATGACAACCATAATAATAATTTCAGTGGTGACTGTGATCATGTCCATCTTCTTGCTGTGTATTTAGAAGGTTCTTCATTTATGTACCTGGATCTCTGTTTTGCCACTTCTTCTAAGCATCTCATCGCCTCCTTTTCTAAATGCCATTGTATAATTTTAATGTAAAAGTATGTCAGTAATGCATTTACTTACACAATCATCAGGAATAAACATTATCTTCTTAAAACAAATCCTCGTATTGAAACCTCCTGTCGAAATTGACACATTTAATATTGCTCATGTAATAAGTCGTCTGGTCATTGTAATGTTTACATGTTTCCACAGGTGGTGATGTCTGGGTTTTGGTGATCAAGGATGCTAAGCCCAGTGACTCTGGTATATATGTGTGTGAAGTGAACAGCAATCCAATACTGAGGTCCTTCCATAAACTCAGTGGTAAGTACATGATGCAGAAAGCAATAATAGTACTTCTTACCACTGACAATACTGTCTTCTAGGATGTGACAACACGATACGGAGGTAGCTGTATACTGAATTACTTGGCTTCACATTCCAGAAGATAGTAATTTTCGTAGTCATTGGCATGAAAACCACAAATCTCACATGCAAACCGGCTGTTTGGACTGTCAAGGAATGGTAGGGGATTTTTTTCATGACCATCGGTGTTTTACACTGAAGCTGGTCAGAGCAGAAGAGTTCAGCAGCAAGGTGATATATCTCATTTGTAGAATTAAATTGGTTAAATGTCATGCTGCATGACCTGCTGACAATACAAATCAATGTCTTAAGTTACGCACTGCCTGCTTACTGTGCACATGAATCTCACTACGATGTTTCAACCAAATCCTTGTCACTAATTTTTTTATTCTGTTGTGTTAGTGTTGTCAAGAGCACTGCTGCCACCAGATAACATGACTGATCCTATGCTGTATGACAGCCAGAAGGGGCCATTGGGACGCAACCATAACTACACTGATTGCTGTATAAGTAACAATGTATCATCTTCATGTTTTGGCTTCTGCAACATCCAAAGTATTCTGGAGGGCAATACTGGGCAGGACCCTGAGAACTGTGAGAAGGACTTCCCGGCAATTGTAAAGTGCATGGCAGGTGAGAGTGTGCACAGTTACTCCTGATGTTGATTGACAGGAACAGGATGTGTGAATAAGGTTTAGGTGCCCAAGGAAACCGTTGCCCCCATCATTCAAAATCATTTACCCCACCCACCAACAATGAAATTTTACACTTCTGAGTTCAGCCTCTTATGCTTTGAATCCTCTTGGCCTTGAAAATGATCTATGTCTTCTAATACATTAACATTAATGAAATGTAGTTGTCTTTGTAATGATGTTAAGTGTAAAATGCTATTGTCAAAAGAAAAGAAAATTTTTTAAATGAAAATACCTGATTGGAAGGCATAAAAAAACAATGCTGCTCCATATTCCAAGCACATACAAACGGACTTTACTGGGACCAGGACTTGGAATAGCTGTAACGCAGGGACAGATAAACACTAAAGCATAAACATGGAAGTCAGTAATCACCCCATTCACTGAATAAAGCATACAAATTTGAGACATTGTAATTAACTTTCTTTCTGTACTGAATTACATGATATCGCATTCCAAGACGTTACCAATTTCCCCAGTCATTTCCAAGAAAACAGTAAAACTGACTGTACTGTCAAGGAATGAGGGGGGGGGGGGTGGTTCATATGACCATCATTGTTGTACACTGAAGCTAGTCACAGCAGAAGAGTTCAGTCTCAAGGTGATATAAAATTTTTCCCTCTGCTTCAACATAAAATACTTGAGAAGAACGGAACTCTGCATAAGTTTTGAATTTTTAAAATAAAATCATATAGATATTTATTGATCTTATAGATATTTTTTGATTGGCATGTGAACTTTATCTAATTAAAATTTCTGGTTAAAAATGCCTCTTTTATTTTTTGTTAATACAGCAAATATTTCTTTCAGAGTCATGAATATTTTTAAGTCAAAAGTGCTCTTAAAGTGAATCCATAGACAGTATAATAAATGTGAATCATAAAATATAACAATTTGGAATTAAATAAAGAGATTTTTGAAAGTAGTATTTCTGTGGTAATGCAGATGGCAGGAACCATGTGCCATGCTGTATCCAGGAAGGAGTGCCGGACATCTGCCAAGATGTTTGTCGTGGAGAGTATACTGTGATAACCGACAACATCAAAACCCACTTTTCATGTTCAGCCTATACAGAAGAAACACTTGCTTGCATAGTCGAGGGCATAGGTGAGACTTGACTGATCAGTATATTGATTGGTGATTCATTTGTTTATAGATAATATATATTGGTTTATTTCAAGACACTGTATGAACCACATATTTCATATGGTGTTGACTGATAGGAGGGTTATGAAGAAAAAGCTGGGAAGGATTTTAAATAAAGTGATAAGCCCTTGTTTACGGTGCTATTTCAGCTCAATATTGAGACCAAGAGAAGCAATACATAGTACACAATAAAATGTGGAAAGAATGGCCACAGATTTAAAAGGAGTGTTTATGGGGAGGTAGTGATGAATTTGTTGTGCTGTACACGACTATAAAAATGATTATGATGTTAGGAGTAGTAGTAGTAATCTTAGAATTTCCTGGAATAGACTGAAGAAAGCCAGAGGAATTTTTAGAAAGATTTGGAGCCCCACTGGCTGGTATACAAACTTGGATTCTTCCAGTTATGACAGAGACATGCTAATAATTATGACCATAACATTCAATTACTGATAGGTTTATAGCTGACTCAAATGCAGTGCTTATTAACAATTATCAAACAGCAATTCAAATCCAGTCTTGGAAAGTACACATAGTGTTAATGTAACCAATTTTTTAATCGTTAAATCAGATGCAATAATTACACTACCACAAATTGGTAAAAAAGAAAAAGCACTATTGTAATACATGTATCATGCGTCTTTTTCTATTTTATACTATGACCAACAAATGCACAATTATCTCACAAATTATCAATTATTACAAGCTCCCTGAGGATGACATGATAGTGTTGAAACATGTAGGAGTGTAATAATGTGTGACATAAATGTGCATTTGTTGGTCATAGTACAAAATAAAGAAATGGAAACAGTATTATTTCATCCTCACCCAATGCAGTGAGTGTACTGTGATAACTCTGTTAGTATGTGAGTGCCCAATCAGTTATACTACAGTGCCATTATTGTGTTTTAATCATTCGTTATTTTCTGTACAGAAATTCTTCCCAGTCGACCTGAAAATCTAGAAGTGGAAGCAATGACAGAGAAATCGCTGAAAGTGTCATGGACCCAGCCATCCCAGAACCCAGAGAGTATTGTGAGCTATGTCGTGAATGTGACAATGCTGAGATCATTTGATGAGGACACTGAACTACCAGATGACAGCTATCCTTCTGATTATGATAGTTATGCTCTTGCTGCAGCACGCCTGTCGAGCACAAGCACAAGGGTACCATTAAGCACTTCGAGTCCATTGGAAAACAGAACTACCCAGATAAAGGTAGGACGTTTGTCATTAGAATTTCGATGGGGAAACCTCTTTGTAAACAGTGACTCTAAAGAGTAAAAGAAAGATGGAGGGTCTCAAATGAAGATTAGTCTTGAAAATGGATTACTCTATTACGAGACGGCTCAAATTAGCTCAATACTGTAACCAGTAGTTCACCTTTTGAACGTTGTGACTTGACTACCACACGGTAAATAAATTGTATAATTTAGTGGATTGGTTTGTTAGTTGGTTAGTTGCTTAGGTATTCAGCCATCAAACTGTGTTCATTTCTCTTGAAATGTTTTATTATTTCAGAAGAGCTACATTAGCTCTCAGTAGAATAAGTAAAGCAGTTCTGTGTCTAAATAAAACGCCATGAACCTGTACAGCTGATATTGAGGTAAAGCATTCTTAATCACAGCATTAGACTGAAGTGACAGCGTCAGTAATGAACCACTACTTTCCTTGGATAGGGGCATGACATAGTTTTGATCATCGTCTAGGTGGAAATGCAGCAAAATCTAAATATCCCAAAGAGGTTCTGAGCCCTAAATGTGTGTGCCTACCCTCGGCACTATACTGCCAAGAATAACATATATTTGGCTTATAAATGAAGGAAGACATGAAAAACTGTTGCTAAGATTTCTGATATACAGCACATATATTTAGAGCCATGACCTGCAGGCAGCATAGTGAGTGTGCATATTTTGTATTTTGATATTTGTTTCTCATTGTAGTTACTGTATGGAAAGGAGCTGTGATAGCATATTTGGTATAGCTCTCTCTCTGGGCTGGACGGTCCAGGGTTCAAATCCCAGCAGGCATAAGAGATACTTTTTTCTCCAGAACTGTCCAGACCAGTTCTGGGCCACACCTAGCCCCTTATTCAATGGGTATAGGGTACTTTCCTGGCGTAAAGTGGCCAGATCATGTAGTTGAGCATGCTTCCTGTATGTCTTCATGGTGTAGACAGGGACAACTTTACTTTAGCCTTTTTTTTTAATATATATATTTCTGGAGCTATATCAGATTCTGAAGTGATGTTGTGTTGAGTGGTGTATGGTAGCTTATTCTGGGAGGTACTGATCAAGTGAGGAGAGCCACACAAATTTTAATTGAGGACTGATTTCTCTACCCTCTGTTGTCATTTGGCACCACACTATGTACATGCCACACTATATACATGCCACTACAAGAATGTATTTTTTTCTGCTGAAACTGGAAGTTAATCCATCAACCCTATGGAATCTGGAAGTTTCACAAACACTAATCACACCACATGTGAAATACTGTGAATACAGTCACATTTCATCATGACAGGGTCTACTAGATCTAGGTAAAAAAAAAAGTTAATGAAAATTTATTACTTGGATTTTCACTTTTAAACAGCTGTCACCTGATGAAAAACAAACGATGAAGAAAAACACTATTAATAACTTGATTTTAAAAAAAAAGTTCATGGAGTATATCTTTTAGGAGAATCAGGATGTGTCATGCATAAAGCAACTGTAGATGAAGTCACAACCTTATCACTACATAAACATTGTGTTCTCTGTCCTTATAGAATTTGTGTGGGACTTTACCTTTTTTTCAGAAAATTGATTGACAATTTACTACTGGATTGAATTTGATACATTCAAAATTATAAACTGAATTTAACTTGACCTGATGGTTTGTTATTGGTTGAACCAAGTGAACCTCAGAAGAGATTGTCTGTCAGCCTGAATACAAAACTCATGAAGCAATATTCTGGTTTAATACTAAACAAAATCAAATAATTATGATCTTCAAATATGGTACTTTTGACTTAATAATGTGTGTGAATATTACAATAATAAACTTTGAAGTGCTTGATAATGTCATAGTAAAATTAAGGTCAAATATTTGAAGATGTTTGATAAATATAAAAAGCACACTTTGTGGTCAAAAGATATATTCCATGGTCTGCATGCTGAATCATCCAGCTTGAAACTGCACTGTACATTATAGGACCAGTAATATGTTTGTCATTTTTGACCAGATTCCAGCAACATATAACAACACTATAGTGAATGACCTGCAACCATATACTATGTATGAGTTGTCTGTGACTGCCCTCAACATTCATGGAAGCAGTCTTCCATCTTATTCTGTCCGGACTCTCACCATGACACCTGGGAAAATGAAACCTACAGCAGTGGCTCAGGCTCCTGGGCTTCCTGACATCAAAACTTGCTGCATCAATAAGGGCATCACACATCCAACGTGAGTACTTCAGTAAATGATATAACTGTCATGTTTGGATATATCTATCTGGAACTAAGTTACTGAGAATTGTTGAGGAATATAAACATATTTGATTAAAATTGGTCAAAGTATTTTTGTAAGACAGATGCTTGAAGTTTTGTGTATAGTATTTCAAACCAAAGAGCACTGCCATTTGCTTTCAAGAATAATAACTTGATTTATAAAATTGAACCTCATCCATGGACATGAGAAAATCAAAACAAGCTACTCTGTTTCATTGATACTTCCAGTTTTTTCCTTGATCTTTTACACATGGTTGCCAGACCGTTAGATGTGTTTTAAAACATGGTACAGTGGATTAAACCGTTCAAGCAATGGTAGCTATATTTACTGTCTTGTGTAATATTAAAAAAATTTAACATTTTGCCATGCAGTTTATTTATGTGTTACATATAATTCTTCTAATGAACAGAAATCACTTTCCTAATCACTGTTGCAAATTGGTCTTTGAAATGAGCATACAGATTGTTGTGTGTGTGAGGTAGGAATTCAGATTTTAAGTCTTTGTTAGATTAAAAATTGAAAAGGCTGTGCTGTTCCTCAAGATGTTACCAGATTCGATCCCACGCCATTTCACATGAAACGAGGTGGCACTGGGATGGGCTTTTCTGCATGTGCTTCAGTTGTCCTCTGTCGGCATCATTCCACCAATGCTCAGTACTCATCTGTAGCTTATCAGAAGGACAAGCAAGCCAAGCATGGGGCCTTCAAACAAAACAATACTCTTTCAGATATCAGGGATCAGTGTACAGAAAAGCGTTGCCACACAGCTTTTTTTTAGTGACTTAAAGGGTTAAACATGAAAATTTTGTGAGTTTCTAGTTGTTCATTCAGAGAAAATGCAATTATCATTCCATGCCTTTTCCTTCACAACTGTCTGACAAAGATAAAACTGTGAGGCTGTGAGGAATACTGGCCCCCACCCAGTCTAAAGCCCATGTTAAATTGGGTTTTTGGCTGGTGTCATCGCCACCACCACCACCACCACAGCCACCACCATTATCCTACTGCTAGAAGTAAAACAGCTTGCAGCATATATTCATGTCTGTTCCCATGTATGAAGAAAAATTCTTCACCTTTGCCAAGGTATGAAGGGAATAGATGGGTCAACAGACTATAGTTGGAGGCATTAACCATTAAAATAATATGGGGTTAATGTAATGGGTCAAATGTATATTGAACCTAACAAAAACCCTTTCTGTTTGTGTTGTTGTGTAGCACAGAGGAAATTAAGATTACTGACATAGTATATCACACACAAAAAAAAAAAAACATATATTCTACAGTAATTAAACCTATAGTGTTATATGGTTGTGACATGTGGGCAATGACAGAGCAAATGAATTCAAGCCTTTGAAATGTGGGAGCAGAATGTACTAAGAAAGACATATGGCCCAATAAAAGATAAAAATATGGAAAATCCAAAGTAATGATGAATTGCAGGTTATGTACATAAAACCAAATATTGTAACAACAATAACAGTAAGAAGACTCAAATAGGCTGGTCATCTGGAAATTATATCTGATGATAGGATCCTAAAGAAAGTATTTCTGAGAAAACCAGGTGGAAGAATAAGATCAGGAAGACCAAATTAAGTTGCTTGGGCTGTACTGAGAATGATCTGAAATTGATGGGTGTCAAGAGTTGGAGGAAGAAACCGGAAGGCAGATCTGTATGGGCTATCATTTTGAAGGAGGTACTGGTTTAACCAACGGGACAATAGGCTAATGAAGAAGTGGCAGAGTATACCAGCTATCTTGCTTTCTTAATTTCTTGGTGTAACACTTTTGATTATTCCCATTTCACAAGTGATAGTCTTCTCGGTTTTTACAGTGTATCATATAACATATTTGTTCAAACGTTTTGGAAAAATGTTCTGCCCTCATCTTCAGGGTAACTGCAACCTGAACCAAATCTGATCAACATAAAGATGATGGCACCACTTGCTTCTGAATCACCTGAACAACTTACATGCAATATGGTGTAAAACCCCAGGAGATCATCATCTGATCAACATCCATAATTAAAACCTGAAGACTTAGAAAATTTCTGTTTGTCACCAGGTGTGTAGACAAGCTGTGTGATCCATCTCTGTCAGATATTGCTGAGGTTACAGACCTCATGATCTGTGCTCCCTGGGCTGCACCCACATTCTCATGTCTCACCAATGGCGTAGACCACACAGCATGCTGTCGAGCTCGTGGCCTGCCAGACCTCTGTCAGAAGCTCTGCACTGGCAACGTAACACAGCTTGACTTCAGCTACTTCAAGTATGCCCGCCATCCTTATTTATTCACCTTTATGGTGATGCAAGCAGTAAAAAAAAAATCAGGTTGAAATTATTTTTAGTTGTATGTCTACATTTTTTGGCTTATCACTGCTTGACATTTTTAACTGTGTATAACATAAGTACTTTAGGGCCAGTTAAAATTATTTCAGTCAGCACAAATATCTTTCGGTACACCCATAGAACACTGCAACTGGCCTCCCAGAGAAGTAATTTTAACTGGCAGCCAGCAGAGAGATGAAGGTGAAGTTTACTGGATTGCGGTTTTCTGGTTTATGACACTGTTCAGTTTTGTAGATGGCAACGATGTTGTAGAGGATCCTGCTGCCTCCTTCCTCAGGGTAGATGACACAAGCAGCAGGTTTCCCTGTAATGTTGGTAACCATATGAGATTACACAATGTTGTAATCCAGCAAAGCATAAAGTAATTGTATTGCCATGAAAACCTACAATATCCCCATATACATTAGTTTTACCTTGTGCAGCTGAAATATTTTAAAATTATTTTTTAAATTACTTTCTTTTTTTTCAAAATTTCCTCTCCTTTTATTATTTCATTTACTTTTCTCTGCCTAAGTGAAGTCTGCAATTGCCTTTTAACTGGTAAAATGAATTTATTATAGTAAAATATTCTGGACATGGATTACCATAGCTTCTTTCTATACAAATAAATACATGAGAAAATAAGCAATCCTACTTTATAATGTTTTCAAGCTATAATTTGTGTCCAGGCAGTATCTTTACCACAAATAATATAAATTTATGGAAAGTTATTTTCCTGCCACTTTTTTTTTCTGCAGATGTTTGAAGTATATGAGTGACTACACTAATTGCTTGCTACAAGGCTATGGTGTGTTACCAAGCGCTCCAACAAAGTTTCATGTGTCCCACATTGATGTTGAATTTGCAATTATCCACTGGGACACACCCAATACACTAGGTGACACTGTGCAGCATTACAATGTCCACTATCGCAAGATGGCTACTTATGACAATGAATACCACACGATCCCAAAGGTTCACTCACCATTCATTCTTGAACACCTCTCCAGCAACTCTGACTATGAAGTGTATGTGGAAGCTATCAACAGCCATGGTGTAGGGGAACCTTCTGCAAGAGTGGTGTTTAGGACAGAAAGTAAGGTGAGAAATACTGTAATTTGAAATTGAGTAGCTTCTTCTGTAAATATAATAATGATATGTAAATTATATTAGTATAAGTACACGTTTTTTATATTCGTATCAAACGTACTTACATTTGGTCTCTCTGCAACCAAAACAAAATGTTCTAAAATATGTGTACATATTTGATATGTATACTTGCTGAGTGAACCTAGGTTTACATACATTTACATATCATGTGAAATTTAGGTACACCATTTTTGTAAGCATTTGGTAGAATCATCTTAATGTATTTTGTACAGCTGCACGTATTATCGGCCAATTTTTGAATAACTAAATAGATGGACAAATAGATGAAAGATTAGAAAGCAAGGAGGAGGGTGAAGGGAATAAGAAAAGTCTAGAGACAGAGAGACATGGTTGTGTGGGTGAACAGCTAGATACAGGAGTGAAAAAATGGATGGGAGAATATAGGATGGGAAAGATCATTGAAGGAGAAACATATGAATGGCGTGGCAGAGAGAAAGCAGCATGAAAGGATGAAAAGATAGATGGATACATAGCAGCTACCTACGTCAAGCTGCCGCAGACACTGCAGCATGGTGGCCCTGTGTGTCATGGGGGAGGTGTAAATGTGCAGAATACTAAATTTTTTCATAGGTTCTTTCAGACTAGATTCCATTTTTAAAAAACAAAGCATTATTCTGAATCACTGTCTTGAAATCAGGGATTAATGTTGCTAATAGTTATATGGTAATTCCGTGACCAATTGTGCTAATGAGAAACAGAAAGATGTGTGGTTTGACATGTGAACACAATGTTAATCAGTAAGTGAATGGACTGATAGAAGGCTATTTTTTGGAAAAAGTAATCACAGAACATACACATAGAATAAGACAAGACCTTGCTCATTTATAGGTGGTGGAGGAGATAATAGAGGAGGCCAGTTTCTATAATGTGACTGCATGCTGCGTGGAAGCAGATCTGAGTGATGTGTGCTTGCCATTGTGTTCGTATAATGCCAACATGTCAGACATCAGAGCTCTGGCAGGTGTGTGTGGAGGTGAACTGCACAAACTGCTGCGGTGTGGAGCTGGTGGAAGGAATCATGGCAGTTGCTGCTCCCGCCGTGGTGTACCTAACACTTGTCTCTCTGTCTGTTCTGGCGTGATTGTGGACTCTCTCATTGCAACTGCTGCCTCTTGCATCGCTTTCATTGGGAACATTGTTCAGTGTTTTGAAGAAGGTAATTAAAAGTCATATAATGTATGTGTTGCTTGGCAATCAGTTTGAGTTTGAACTAGTGGAGATGTAGAATAAGTACATTTTGTCATGACACAGGGATTGTTGCAAACTGATGAGCACTGAATAATGGCACAGTTATCGTTAAAAACTGAGCACCATTTGTTGATGACACAGGGGTTATTGCTAACTGACATGCACTGGATAATGACACAGGTATCATTATACACTGATCAGCACTAGAAAATAATATAGCAATTCTTGAAAAGATGAAGATTAAAGTTAATCTTTTTTAATTTTGCTTTAAATTTGGAATAATCAGGAAATGCCACAGAATTAAATTATTAACTTAGAAACTTATTTGAAATTTTAATGAATAAATTGTGGTGAGTTCAAGATATGTTAATATGCTTTTTGGTTTTGCTTGAAATCATTGTACACAACTAATGATAGCACATTGGAACTTAAAGTCTAAGTGTGTGTGTGCTAATATACTGATTAAAAGCAGCAATATGTAAATTGTTGGTTGGTTTATGATAACTAAATTGTTTAACTTTGTTTTCATGATTGCGACAGGTAGCTGGATATTGGGGTGTGAAATGAAGGATTCAGTGGCACAGTCTTATGTAATACATGGATAACAAAAGTATTCCTTTTAGCTGTGCAAAAGTAAAGGTGTCAAAAATGACCCCTGTTCAGGCCCATATTCAATGGAGAGACTAAATGGTAGCATGCTTACACAACAGAAAAGGGACAGAATGAAAAACACAAGCTTTTATGAAAGGCTCAAAAAGATGATTTTTATGATCATGATGTTAAAGTCACATGTTTTCATGTACACAATATTGACTGTAGGTTACATTATTTGTGTTCCAGGAACTGGTTTGCTTCCTGGCCCAATTTCAGAGCTACATGCCACAACTGTAACTAACACCAGTGTCACCTTACAGTGGGAGGCTCCAACAGACAGCAGTAATGTTACTGACTATGTGGTTCATTATCAGCAGTTAGACAACACTTCTATGCATGAGACTGTTCAGAAGCTTAGACATGTAAGTACTGACAGGATGTGAGTTTGAGGTTTTTACAGTCACAGTTGAGAATTGTCTTCTTCTTGAACGTGATGCACTGCATCATTGCATGAGTGATTCCCACTGATGCAAAGTAATTCACCTCCTTCATTATTAAAGATCAAGTGAACAACTTGCCCTCAAGAATGAAGGCAGCATACTCCTTTGAAAATTTGGGAACCACTAACCCAACAATGCAATGTCACATCCCAAATACACGAATTCTTATTTACAGAATGCTTGCTAGAAAAACACAGATTTAACAAGAATTTCAGTGCAGTTTCAGTTTGAAGTTGGAAGAGAAGTTTTGACTGACAGTATCAAACTCAGCTTTAAATATCATATGAAGCTGTACTGTAGTTCATTGTAATATACTCGTATATAGGCTAAACAGTTGTTCAAAAGTTTTCTTAATTTCTTTTTTTCTTCACGCAGCAACTGACAGTGAATGACACAAAAGTGGAAATTTCTAACCTTGAGACGGGGACCATGTACAACTTTTTTGTGGTGTCACAAAATATTCATGGAACATCTTTACCATCGTCCATACTCATGATCAATATCACTCATACAGGTATGCTACTAGCACCATGCAGACTTAGGCTAGCATATACCAGAATAAGACAATGTGATGCAGCAGAATTATGCCAATTAATATTCATTGCTCTTTTACTTAACACTGCATTTACTGTTAATCCTACTTATTGTTGACTGTAGTTCATTATACATTTTTAGCGCAGTCAGATATGAACGTGACAGCTATTACTTTAAAGCAAAATGGCTGCAAATTTGAACTTGATAACTTCTTCACTTTTGTCATTTTCAGTATCATGAGTTATCTCTAGAAGTGCATGTACTATATTCTTCTCTGATCCTTTATGTTCTCTTTCTTCCTCTCTCTTGATCACTCCTGTTCTCACAGGTCTCTTCTAAATTAAGCTTAAAGTCACAAAATTATTATATCATATTTATTGTTCTGCCTTGTAACCATTATGTCCTTATTTCACAGACATTGGTATTTGGGAGTTGTTTTTAAGTCTTAGCTAGGTCATTGGTTATTAAGAGTGAGATTGTTCCTGGTTTTTCTTGGTGCCTCGAGGCAAATGTTATGATATTAACTATTGGACCACAAACTTCAAGTCATTTTTAATTTATTGTTCCTCACTCATCATCTTCTTCTTGATATTTTTTAGTCTGAGCTACTGACAGTGATATAAAATAAACCAAAATGAGAGAAAGCCACAGACACCCCTTTACTGAGCTTTACATGGTGCACAGCAAAACATTACCAACATGTGAGATGTGAAATCTTAAGGGATTTCATCATGTCAATGGGTGAGTGGTTCCCAGCATTTTGAAGAAACATAGTACGTTCAATTTCAAGGGTCAAGAAATTCCAAGAGACACTTGAAGATGAAGACACTATATTCATTCAAAATGAGAACCACTCACTCAACAAAACAGCATCATCATATCCCAGAAGACCTGAATCGTCAGATGACTAACAACTTGTCATTGCTACACACATGTAAGTTTTCATGCACAGTGGCAGATGTTGATCAAAGGATACTCTTCTGGGATCATAAGTTTGTTTCAACATTTTGGAGGAATGTGCTGCCTCCATCTTCAAGGTGACTGAATTAGTTTTAGCTGGATTCTGAAGTGATTAGGAGAAGAAAATCAGTTAATTTTGTAAGAAAGGCTGCAATGATTGTGGCTAATCAGAGCTACAGAGAAGAAATATTGTATAAATCTTGTGCTAAGCCAATAAGAGTTTGGAGCTGGCAGTGACACAGCCTGGGTAATGAAAGACCGAACCTAACTCATTCCTCCAGAAAATGGTGATAGCACATTCCTCTGAAAAGTATGGACAAACTTGTGATCCTACATGCTGCGGTAAACCAAAAGTCTATAATTTAAGTCCTAATGATTTGGTTACAGAACTGGATGACAAGGGGATCCCCGGAGTGACATCGCCACCTCACTCACTAGCTGTGTCTAGTCACAGTGCTACTTGGGTCACCATCACTTGGCAGCCACCAGAATTCAGTCAGCCTGCTGAGCAGCTCTCCTACAAGTAAGACTTGCTGCACTATTGCACTTATATATGCTACAGTGGTAAAATAGTCATTGTCAGGCATGTCACAAGACATGGGTTAGTTTTCTGCCTTCACCAAACAAGGCATGCAGTCTTTCCTCATGTGTCCTCATTTATTTGCCAATGTCCTTGTTTGACAGCAGTGGAATTCTGTCAGATATTTGGAATATAAAGGAAGTGCTGGCATATGAATCTTCTTTTCAGTTTAAATGTAAAAGGTACTATAATTTTTATTCAAAATAGAAGCAGACAAGACATCAGTTAACCAATATTCATAATATGGTTACTTCAGGTAATTACTTTGACATGTACGTGCAAGATAATATATAAATGACAGGCATGGAGATGAGATATGGCACACAGAGTAACTTGGTTGTGCTAGTTCAAAGAAAAGTAGTTTTAATATTTAAAGCATGTCATTTTTTCATGCAGCAAAACCACTTGCAAAAGAGAGTTCCAACTTATTTATAAATGGCAATAAATGTGTTCAGTGATGTAATTATACTTGCTGGATAGAATAGCAAGTCTTAATGTACATGTGCTATGCTGAACTCTACTCCTATACGTAACTAACTTGGGACTTTAGCACATTGGCCTTCAAGGCAAGTGTATCCACATTTTGGCAAAAATCAGGACCCACATCTCTCCTATCATCTATTTAGTACTGAGAGTTTATGTAGGAGAAACAAATGAACATATATCTTTTCAGGCTTTACCATAAGTCTGCAGCTGATGATGACTACCATGTAGTCACAACAAGTGTGACATCACACATGATTGAAGGGCTCAACCCAAACACCCAGTACATTGTGTATGTTACTGCAATTTCTGAAAAGGGTCAGAGCTTGCCTTCAGAAACTTTGATTGCCTGGACTGATCCTGCATACCCTGCATTTGTGGAGGTAAGATAAAAGTTTAAAATATTTAATGACACACACGCACACGTGCACACGCACACACACACACACACACACACACACACACACACACACACACGCTCGCGCACACCATAATATAACTTCCTTGATAGCAAATGGTAAAATATACGCAGCATTGTCTATACTTGTACGTATACATTTGGTTTACTCTTCACGTTTATATATTTTAGCATTTGCTATCAACAACATTATCCTGTAACTATATACAACAGTTGTGTGGTACATTCTCCCTGAACATGGCCATGGAAGATGGTTGAAACATGTAATAGTTACCTTTATAATTAAATTTATTATATATATGTATATTTATATTTGCATTTATATTTACATTGCATGGAAGATTTACAACATGACATCCATAATATGACCTTATTTCAAGGCACATAAATCCAGTGTGCACCATCCCAACCTATTTCTCTAAAATCCATTTGAATTTTATCTTCCCATCTACACCTATATTTTCCAAGTTGTGTCTTCCCTACCTTATATTTAGAATTTCCTTCAATTTATCTCTTCACCCAGCCCTTAATTTTCCCTGCTTATTTTATTCTTTCTTAAATTTAGCTATTTTGAAAAGAATTATATTATCATATATATTTAACACATGACCATACCTGTGTGTACTTAATTGCGCACCAGTTCTTTGAGTAGTGTGACCTAACTTCAGATCTTGCTTAATGTGACTGATGGGTTTTTGTTCCTTCTTGTATACTCGCTATCATTTGCTTATGTTTCTGCTTCTCACATCTTAGATGAAATCCCACATTTTAAGGATTTAACTAAAATAAAAATATTTCAGCCTCCTACAGTCCACCCCATCAATTTGGTAATGGAAGGCAGCAGCATGACCATCCTATGCATTGCCATGGGAACACCAATGCCGACAATCTCACTGTACATATCAGGACGACTAGTGCGCCAAGAGACGACTCGACACATGGTCACTGTTATCCACAATGTTACCAGAGACATGGACCAGATTTCCTGCTATGCTGACAATGGTTATGGTACTCCTATGCAAGCTTCAAGAAAAATCACCATCAGCCGTGAGTAGTTTTCTTAAAGTGGAGTTAAATGTCTGTATTTCTGGATGTTGATACATGGTGATGGTAGAGGAATATTTTAATCATATGCCAAGTTCAGTAGTTAACTAAACCTAATTTGTTCCTGGAGGACAACATGGGCTCTGATATTTAACTGTTGTGTCGGACAGTGAGTAGAAATATTAATGGGCCAAGCTGTTTAAAGTTGAAGGAAGTTATGTAAATATGTAATCAGTTTCATCTGCTGACACTGAGATATGACACATGCTTCCCTTTTACATAAAAGCAGAGTATGATAATCCCCAAAAATTTAAAGCATTGTTACAAAACTACTAACATGAAAATTCCTTTTATTTCCTGGATGAATATTTTGAACTCCAAAGTCAAATTTTGACATATGATCTAAATTGATACATGAGGGCTTTGGAACACATGTTCCTTCTCTTTACTTACAAGTCTGTATTATTAATATGTTAGTATATATCCAATCACTATCTGTAACGAAGGAAAATTTCCTACTTAAAGAGTACCTCTAATTGCTTCTAACTTACCCCACTATTTTTATTTTTGTTTTTACTTTTTCTTTTCCTTTTAATTTTTATTTTTATCCTTATTATATTTTATTACACTAAACAATTTGTATTGTCATGTTTTATTATATTCATTATACTAAATAACCATGTGATTGTTGTACACACTTGTGTTGATGTCACCCCTTAATCCCAACAAATATGACGATTTCCATATCCGTGTGGATTATGTAATCCTGTGTGGATTTACATAAGGAAAGCAAATGATATGATATGATATGATACAAGGGGAGAGGGATCAGTACATTTCAAAAGTTCTTCTGACAAGAGCATAGTCTTCAGTTTGTTAGGAAGGCATTGTTGAATATCATGTCTGAAATCCATAGAAAATTCCCTCCTTTTAGTAATAGCTCTTTATATTATTTTTGTTTTTCTTTGTGTACACTTTCTACACTGCCAAAACAAATATTTCCTGCATATATACTGTTTGAAACAAAAATACTGGTAGACCAATAAAAATGTGAGTTACAAATTTTGAGACATGAAGCCATGTAGTTTAGTGTACAGGTAGGGAGAATAATTTTCTGTACTGAAGATGGAGGCATAAGTCCCTTCAAAACATAAATGCCTCTGAATTTACTGGAGAGTTTTGACCACCTGTATGCTTTGGAGTTTTGTGTATGGGTAGAGTTCTGTAACCTAAGGGGCTAAAACTTGCAGTTGGTAATCAGTACGGTAATTAAGGGAGGGATGTATCTTAAGTTTTTATGTTGTAGACCAACCACACATCACAGCATCTGGGATTACAATGGCAGCCCAGGGGGATTCTGTTGTACTGGAATGCACAGTGGATGCTTATCCAGAACCTAAGATGATGTTCTGGCGAGACCACAGTGGCCGAGTACCTGTAATACAGGGTGGCAAATATGATATCAACATTCAACCATCAAAAGATGTAAGGACTGATACATAATATTGGTTTTCAGGCTTCAGCCACCTTGCATGTTTGTGTGTTTCAATTCATATTACAGTTGCCATCTTCAGGGTATGTGTCTAGAATATTCTTCTTATATAGAAGTATCTGACAGGAAGAGGGACTCTGATGAGTTTAGATCCTGCCCAGAGAAGAGCCAACCAAAAAGTCATTTTGTAGCAGGGGGTTTGATGGACAACTCTTAAGAAACTGTCCCCATAATTTGTTGTGTCATTACTCATTTTACACAATGGTGTTTTCTGTCATATTTAATTATCTGAGTGGCATCCATGTTGATTGGGAACTGACAATTATGGATGTTGGTACTGATTTATGATTTGTGAAAATAAACATGATAGTTATTTTCTGTGGGACTTCTGATGATGTCTGAGTGTTATTTTTCATGTTTAGTGTTTGTAACATGTTTGGAGACTCCTGTACTCTTATATCAGTTTCTTTATCCAATGTACACCTTCCATAAGAGCAGGGAATTTTATAAATCTTGAGTTTTCTGTGTTCAAGGTGCTTTGTCCTTAATTAAACTTGTTTTACTACTATAGTATATGAAAGTCAGTCAGAAAATAAGTTTACATGGCACATAATTTCTTATGTAAAAACAATCAATAATGGTAGGAATTTTGCAAGGTGTGCACATTACCTACATATATGTGTAGTGACCACATTTTTTAATGATTAGTGCTGGATAATTTAGGAACATAGATGTTGTATAGCTAAGATGATGTTTTTGTAGAATTTATTTTTTATTTAATAAATTACCTAATATAGAAAATTAAATTCCTGGTATGTCAAAATCTCACTGCCAGTACTGCTGTACACAACCTAACATAAATTGAAGGAATGTGCTGTGGTAATGTTGATTCACAACGGATGGCTTCCTTTAACATTTCTTTGTTTAGTGACATGTCATTCACTCCATCCTGGATGTTTGAACTAAATCACTGCTTTTGCACAATCTTCTTGTTGACTATGACAACCAGCACATAACATATGGTTCTCACTTTATTATTTTCAGGAGGAAGCAAAGTACGTAATGCATCTCACTATTAACAGGATAAGTGAATCAGATGAAGGTGACTACTTCTGTCATGCAGAAAATGCATTTGGAAGCAGCACACAGCCAGTATCTGTGAGGATTCGTAATGTGGTAAGCAGCACACGACCATTTGCTTCTATAGAAAATAATATATATCCATTGGTTTTTTGTGGTGGTGATATGGTGTCTCTTACACTGAGAAATGCCGATAAATTTTAAGTAAGATTTGAACTGCTGGTCTTACGGTCTGCGACTACGCAGTCTTATTAAGAGGTACCACCGTTTTGAAGGAATAGCAAAAAGTTGCTTTATTATTAAATTTATTCATGCACTTCTTATCTTGAATATGTCTGCTTTGGGAAGTTCTGTGGACAATTTTGAAATGCATTTTGAGGATACCATTTTGTTACTATAATGTTGTTAGGCATAAACAGTAGGTTTCAAGCATTTAGCAACAGATATTTTGTCAGTAAGAACATTAGATAGGCAATTCCATACCAGATGATCGTCGTGTGGGTTTCTGCAATGTGTGCAGTAGTTAATGCTCCTCTGCAATGCCCAAACATTTATCCCCTACACAGTTGATAAACCCAAAATAAATACCATCTTCTGGTAAACAGCCTCCATGCAAAGCTGAACACTTGTATCACCCCACATCTTCATTGAAGAAAGGTGGTGTATGTGTAGTCCGCCAGTCCAGCAACATGCTACTTGCTCTGGTCCTTAAATAAGTACCTGAGGCAGAATCGTCAGTGGTGTGTCTAATTATCAGTTTGTACAGTGACATGTTACATAGAGGCTCTGAGTTAAACCATTTATATCTGATGTTAATGGAACATGTTTGATGCTTCAGGCTGCTACAAACAATGTAACCCAGTGTTGCACAGAGCAGAACGTGACAGTTGGATGTATGGATGCCTGCTCCTTCTATCTGGATATTGATGCAGTCATAGATAAACCAGAATGCATCAGTGACTTTGATAAGCTTATGAAATGTGCAGCAGGTAATGAGATTTTTTATTCATAGGCAAGTAAATACAGTAGCCACAAAATCTACCATATGTGTGATCTTGGACTACTCAAATACTACAGTAGATGAGTTTTGAGGGTTTTGCAGCAGTGTAGCTGGGTATTCTGTTTTCCTCTGATATGACACAACATCAATGGGTAATTGGATTGTAGTGTTTTGAGGCAGTGTATTGTTCTCAAGAGTTCATAAGTATGAGTTTTTAAAAATTACACTATCACTTGATTGCTACAGCAAAACGCCAAAGAAAGTACTAAAGCATTAGCTGTCATGTCTTTCTTATTTATCTCTTTAACACAGTGCATCTTTTAGACATATTTCCACATTAATCCTGACAATTTCATGTTTTCAGTAAAAAAAAAAAGAGCAAGATCAGTAAACAGAATGTTTATTATGTCAGCGGAACACACAGTAATTATTTTTATATGGAACTAACCCAGTATGTACCCATTTGTTACTATGCACACATTAAAGTGATCTTCATTTTCATGCCATTCACTTAGAGGACATAGCTCAGTTAGCACTTCCAGTGGTATATTCTTGCCTTAAACACTTTGCTGCTGCAAGTTAAATGCAAAAATTTTTTGTTATACATTTCCTAAATAAGAGATAAATGGTGTAAAATCAAGGAATTATGGTGGAATTAAATGTGGGCAGCATAAGAAGAAAGTTACTAGGAGTCCTCTCTACAAAGATTATTGAATATTCCAGTTCAATCCATATTCTTAAAGAAGTTTGAATTCAATCTTCAGAATGCATTACTAGTATGTACCTATTACATTCATTGAATAATTAAATTAAATATGAGGTCACTTTGAAAGGTAGCTTATATGAAACCTGAAAATGAAATCTCTAAAATGCAAAACGAGTTGATAACTAGTGCTTCTTTGTGCAGATGGTTCTGACCATCGCAGCTGTTGTGCTCAGTGGGGAGTGCCACGGCGTTGTCTTGATTGGTGTCGGGGTGAACCTCTCTTCAACAACAAGTTCTGTGTGTTATCATATACCAAACAGATCATGTCCTGCTTCCATGAGGGTAGAGGTAATTATAACATAATGTGGCAACCAGTGAAACCAAAGTAACTAACAATGACAGTTACACATCTGTCAGTTCTTCCCTTTAATGAGTTCGAAATTAGCTATAAACTGTAGTGGATACTTTGGTCCACTTGGATTAATACAAACAGATGATACTTTGGTCCACTTGGATTAATACAAACAGATGTTTGTGTCCTGGTGGTAGTTACTGTAGAAATCTCCAGAACTTTGAGACACATAATATTTTTCAAATGTGAAGTCACTGCATTCCTTGTCTGAATGTTGTTAAAGTCATGTGACAATTTGTTTTGAATTTGGCGCTGGATATTCGCCTTTTCTAAGTTATGATCATGTTGTTTTAGATCGCTTGCCTGGACCACCACAGAATGTCCATGTGGAGTTGATTGATCTTCATTCCGTTCGTGTGAGGTGGGATCCACCAGTCAAGAATCCCAACACTGTCGAAATGTACCGGTAAGTGATTCTGGCAAGATGTGAGGTTCTCACAATAGTGCTGCTAAAAATTAATATCTTCTGAGGCAAATCCCATGATTATTAAATAGTTCTCATATATTCTGATGATCTTGCTATTTATCTCAAAAGGTTTGAATCTCCGAAGTAATTCTGTCCCAAAAAACATGTATAACAATAACTCTCCATCAGACACTAAATTAGTGTCTTGCTGTGTACAACATTGAGTACTTCCAGTTCATTTTACGGCAGTTAACTCAAAAAATGTTCAGCCACTTTAAAAATCTTTAGAAGTCCTGAGATGCAGATAATGGTACCTACTTTCCTATAATCCTGGGTTCAAGATCAGCACTCCAGGGAGGGTGTAACATAACCCCCAGACATAGGACTGTAGGTAGTTACAAGTCCAGTTGTCAGTAACTTCCATCTCTTTGGACTTCTTAAGAAATATGTGGCTGAAAGCAAGTTGTAATAGATGTCAACGTGAAGCATGTGGTCACCTCCTAGCTACAATGTGTGACTATGCCACAATATGAGCCTTTGTGTCATGGAAAGACAAAACCTTAAATGTCAATGGTGACCATGTACAGATCTGATGTGTACTATGTACAGGTCTGATGTGTACTGTGTACCACCCATGTGCCAATATACATCAAAGTCAGAATGAAGTTATTTGTATCAGTGTGTTCATTAACTTATGTTTTGGAACTTCCTTGTAAATTCTGTGCTGTGTACCAACTTTTTACTTACTGACCTTACTTGAATATGGGCTTAATGTGAAGCTTGTCTTATACTCTATCAATACCAGCTAAATTGAAATTCATATGCACTTTCTTAATACACCATTCGCTCAGTGACAGATGTCATCATAATTCTTTGAGCAGTTTCGTTGCTGTCACATGCAGATAGACAGGAATATTCTGCCTATTATTTATTCACTTTTTGCACTTTTGTGTAAAGAACACATAAATATGTGGTTATTATGAGGTCAGTAAGGGAGTACCATACTCATCTGTAGATCATAATCTTTCAGCACCAAATGGAACTGCCCATGTGATGCAGTGCCTAAAAATACTGGATTATTGAGTATTCTGTTCCTCTGCGATACAACACTGTATTAATGGGAAATCGAATCTCAGTGTTTTAAAGGCAACATAGGGGTCTAAATATCCAGAAAAGTCTTGGACACTTTGACTGTTCTAGATGAAGCCACTACATTGCCTTGAAATGCTGGGATCCAATTCATAGAGCATCATATCCCAGAACTGAATATCTGACTAAACACTGATGCAAGAAACCTCAAAACTCACACTGATGACTATTGTCTGTGTATGCTACTGCTGTTGGACATTTTAAAGATATATATTGTAGTGGGATCAGCCACACATGAAGGACTCTGATGCCAAATCATTCCTTTGCAGAGTTTTCTGGAAGCAAGTAGGTTCTCGTACTCCATTTAAGAATGACACGAAAGCAACAAGTCTGCGCATCACAGGCTTGAAGGAGGGGTCAGCATATGAATGTTTTATTAAAGCAGGCAATCATCTCGGCACCAGCATATTAACAGAAGCTGTTCGCTTCACAACTAGTGACAAATATATCACATCTGCTGCTAGCTTAGGTAAGACAAATAACACTGAAATTCTCTTGGTCTGTGGTTCTCTCCTATTCAGTAGCATAATGTAGCATTCATAATTAGCTGAACAAAAATGATTTTTATATTACTGGACTAAAATTGTAGTGCTTTTTAGTTAGATGGTTAATGTTTTTCAGAGAATAGGCAGTACTGTGGACACTATATAAAAATCAAGTTAATATAAATGATCAGTAAAAGGTAAAGGTAAAAGTAAAGTGATCCCGTTACAGGCCCGGTGTGGCCCAGAGGGTGGATAGAGGTATAGCTCTACTCTTCCATGACCGCGGCACTAGAAGGGGGTGAGTGGTCAGCAGCACACCCCAGCCGCACTTAACCCCCGGGAAAGACCCCGTACCCATATTACAGGAGGCTGGGTGGGGCCCAGAACCACTCTGGATGGGCAGAAAATCTCGTCCCCACCGGGTTTTGATCCCGGACTGTCCAGCCCATAGTCAGTCGCTATACCGACTGAGCTACCCAGCCCACAAATGATCAGTACTGCCAAATAATAAAATGGATAAAATTATTCCACAACCAAATTGGAATTTTATTGTATATGAACTATAAACTTCAAACGGCTGATCTGTTCATGTGAATGGTTTGTTTGTTGTCATTTGTCCATGTAAATGGTTTGCCTGGTGTACTGAATGGAGTTTCAATAATAAAACAGTGTAACATCAGTAAAGGAATGGCTATTTGCCTATTAAAACGTGGTGCTTATCTTTCCTTTCACTTACTATTAATATGTAATGACTTCATGTACATATTTTAGCACTATGAAGTGTATTTTTTTTTTAACTTTAAGTCCTTTTGGGGAAGGGGGAGGGGGTCTGTTTTGACTTTCTTCTGCAGAAAATGTAAATTTACATGTTGGAACTTAGGACACTGATAATACGATAATGTCCCAATTGAACAAATCATTACCACTATCAGGGATTCCAAGTCTGTTCAAACCTAAATTTGATGGCCATGTTATTACAGTAATTCCAATACCACATGTTTGTATATTTAGGAATGTCACCCTTAGAAATATTGTATGTCTTCTTATGCCATTCTATAAGGATTTTCTGATAGTATTCATCATAAAAATTTGCTTTTCATCCAACTTCAAGATTAACCCAAGATGCTTATACACTATTGTGTATATTTGGAGAATATAAAAGTAAAGGTAAAATTGTCCCTGCACTTACTTAAACACAAAATCATGAAGGCTTATGGGGAAATGGAGGTATAACTCTACACATTCTTAACCTTGGCAATTAGATTGAGGTGAGTGGTCAACTTCATGCCCCAGCCAATTTATCTGGTAACTAATAACCACTGAGTGGGAGGGCCTAGAGCCGTCCTGGATATTTTGGAGATGACAAAAATCCTTTGCCCCTGCCATGAATTGAACCATGATTCAGCCACTAAATAACTAAAAATTCGGATATGTGGTAGTAGAATGAATGTATAAATATATATGTTATGATTTCAGGTATTTTATTTTCCCCGTTGTACTGCTATCTACCACATTTGCCTCTTTATGTTGATACAGCAACTTTGTTTCCCTTTCCCACCAGGTAATGACAGCTCTTCTGTAGGTGTGGCTGTAGGAGTTGTTCTTGCACTTATTATTGTTGCTGCTATCATTATTGGTGCTGTTTGGTTTATGCGAAAAAGACGCATGCTGGGTCACAAGTCATCTGGAGGAGTTGCGTTTGAGAATCCTAGCTATTTGCGTGAGGTCAACATGGATCATATACATGTAAGTTGTGTAGTAAAGTCATATATTGTGTATTTAGACCCAGCAATGTGCCGTGTCCATGCTTTATGTGTTCCATTCCTAAAGAAGCACACAATAGAGAGGTCATGTGTCTGCTCTGTGAAGTAGACTTGAATTAATTATGATATTAAACATCCACATTACAAGTTGTTTGGTGATCTTAATTTGGATACACATTAGATACCTACAACCCCTCAAAATCTGACCCTGCAAAATTTTTAGATCATGAAGTCAGTCAACAGCTTGCTTGTAGTAGAGACCCACATTTGATCCCAGGATAGCCCATGTTGACAAAACATCACTGGGACATGCTTTCCTCTCAGTAATTCTGTTTTGACCTGTTAACTGTATCAAATACATCCATGCTATACATTCCACACAATGACAGACTCACTACATGAACCACTCACAAATAACACAATGTACAGAATATTTCTTCATGACATAAATTATAGATAAAATCGAATCAAACAAGTATCTCCACATGGAAAAAAATAACTGATGGGGTTCCCCAAGGGTCGGTCTTAGGCCCATTATTGTTTCTTATATATGTCAACGATTTGCCTAAAACCATAAATGA
>Ga0131853_10002015_pt1 | contig 36319 bp, 27 predicted proteins | sample TergutLab28metaG_FD_92764 | JGI IMG/M metagenome (GOLD analysis project Ga0131853, IMG submission 92764) | Labiotermes labralis P1 segment gut microbial communities from Petit-Saut dam, French Guiana - Lab288 P1 (version 2) (version 2) | ecosystem: Host-associated > Arthropoda: Insects >... | reverse complement strand
TTTAACATTTTTTTGTTTTTAAAAAAAAGAACTTGTCTTGTAACCCTTTTGGGGTTTTGTGTTTGGTCCCCCCCCCCCCCCCACTCTCTCTCTTTCAAAAAACTCATATTGAGTAATATTAATAAGTTTGGTGACTGCCATGTTGTGGTAAACATACTGGTCTTACATATTGTAAACATTATTCATTTTGTGTGTGACAAGTTAAAAGTCCGATTTTGTTGTGTTGCGGGGTCATAAATCTTCATTTCTAATGTAAGAACAGTCAAATTAATTGAACTGTCAGGCTCAAGCAGCAGTGTACCAGTTCCATTCCAATACTATTGGTGTGGCTTACATTGGGAATCATCATCACACTGTTGACATGTTCTAGTTTTTGTGTGACCGACTGTTTTTAGGCATATTCACATAGTCACAAAAATGCCTATTACTTCCATCCAGTCTGTCTGCCTATCCATCTGCATTTATCAGCGTGGCTCCCATTTAGCAGATTTACTTGAAATTTGATGTTGGGGACATCTATGAAAATTTTTTGAGAAAATCCATATTTGGTTCCAATCAGGCATAATATTGGACACTTTACATGAAGACCCAGGTACATTTTATTGTTGGTGGCGCCATTAAATCATCATAAAAGCGCTGTCTTCAAGTGAAATCATATCAGGCTCTTAGGATAGCTGAGGAGGTATAAACATTATGTGAATCCACCCAAGTGTTACATTATACAGACATAGCCTGCCTTGTTAAGCAATTTAAGTTAAATTTCAGCTTCATGTGAAAAAGGGCAATGGCAGACATTTAAATTTGTGTGACAACTTATAGTGTGAATATTCCAGGTTCCCTTCAATATAAAAATTTGATCTATATCAGTCAGATGCTTCCACAGATGAAGCATGCCAATGAGATGGACTGACTGGCATGACATAGTCTCGTCACTGTTTATATGCATTCATTTGTGTAGTTTGTTCAAAGGAAATTTGAAAATATTGACATTTAAAAATGCTTGCATATTCTGAGTAACTTTTTTGAAATTTTAGTTTCCTGTATACTAGTATAACTTTTCACTTCCAGGGTACAGACCAAACAATGTTAGCCAAACTACATAAAACTCATGGAAGCCACAGAAATTATTTGAAACCAAAATCAGATATCAACACATCATTTGGACTCAACCATTTTGCTGGCGTTGTGTTTTATGACACACGAGGTGAGTTTCATAGAGATCAATAGATGTTGCTTTTGTTGGGTAAACACTTCAAGTGGGAAAAGTAAGAAGTTGCCTTTAGAGGAAAGAAGTCTGTAAGTGAGACAGTATTTCAAGTGGTTGATAAGACTTGGAATAACATGAATTTCCCTAAGTGTTAAAATTTCATAAACATATTTGTAATTTCTCTGTATTATCTGTTTTAAATCAAATTTTGTCAATTCATGCTTGAATACATTCTTGAAGCAAGTGCTACTCAAGTTGGTTCAAAGGCCAAGTGAAATGGAAAATATCTTAATGCTGCTAGTTAATGACAAATTCTTGTGCACTGTAAAATATTATTCCCATTATAAGTTGTTGTTGTTGTTGTTGTTGGATGTGTGTGTGTGTGTGTGTGTGTTTTTTTTATATATATATATATATATAGATACTGATCACTTGCATTGGTTGACTCTTTTCAGGATTTCTTGAGAAGAATCGAGACACTTTTAGTGCTGATCTGCTTCAATTGATCCATATCTCATCAAATAAGTTTCTTCAGCTTTTATTTGCTGAAGACATTGGAATGGGCTCGGAAACAAGGAAACGAGCTCCAACATTGTCTACTCAGTTCAAGAAGTCTCTGGATTTGCTTATGAAAACTTTGAGTAGTTGTCAGCCCTTTTTCATACGTTGTATCAAACCCAACGAGTTCAAGAAGCCAATGGTCAGTCCTTGTTTTTATACTAAATAGCTATATTGAATGTAAGGAAGTCTGGAATGTTTTTGTATGAATTATTGTCAGAATTTGTGATGTTGGTTTTCCTATGCAAGAAAGTAATGTATATTTTGAAATTAAGTCTGAATTTGCATTAAGTTTTTGCTTGAGCCCTTCCTCTACACATGATTTGTCATCAACAATTCAAATGCTTATAATGGAACTCACTTAAGAGATTTCAATTTAAGATGTTTTTACTCCTGTGAGATCCAAGTTGTATGATCCCATAAATTTCTGATAGGCTAATTTACTTTTAACTTGCTTAATGTTTCTCACATAAAAGGGTTTTTCATATAAGAGGTGGTGTTTTAATATGAAACTGACATTTTGCCCATTTAGTATTTTTTTTTTTTGTAGTAATTATTTCCATGCAGTCTCATACATCACAAAATTCACCCAGTTGTAGAGGATGGTTTAGTTTACCTCTAACAATTGCTTATCTTATTCACAACTGAAGAGAGACAGTGATGGTCAGAAGAGATAAGTGGTGATCCATGTATGACAGCTTTCCTTCCATGCTGCTATGGCACACATAATTACCATGAACATTGTGTGATTGTAATGGGTAGTTTAAGTACTGTGCTTAGTTGAACTGTATAGTAGTGTATTGATGTTGGCATTTCAAAGTTTTGTGATCACCTGTATTGGTACCGTTGATTCAACCTTCTGTGACTGGTTCCATTGAATGAGCAGTAGATCACATGGCTGGCAAGTCAGCTCCCCCCTCCTGGTACTGCACAAATCACTGTCAGCTCAATCAGTCTCTGTCATTCATTTAGTGGGGCTGATTTCTTTTGTGCTGTATGGATTGAGACTCTTTCAGTGATTTATTTCACATAATTTATACATCCAGAATTGTTTGTGTTTTATGAAATATAAGGTTAGATGCTTTTAATTCTTATGAGGTTTATATTACTGTTACTGGTATTCTGTAAGTTATTAAAACCAGATACACGTTTTACATTGAAAAATGAACTACTGTGTTTGTGATGTAGATGTTCATGATGGTTTTATGAGCTCTAATTAATCACAAACGATGAGACTGCCATATAATAAATAGTTTTAAGGGAAGCATTTTAGTAAATGGCAGTGTACAGGGCTAACTAATTCTTCAGTGAGAAACTGTGTTTTATATGTATGCTTTCAATTATAGTTTGATATGTTTCCTGTCAATAAACATGTAATTGTATTTATTTCAGTGTTATTGTTAATGCAAGTAACTAATAATGTTATTTATGAGTGTTTGTACCTGGAGCACAAACTGAATCTGGAATGCCTTTTCTGACTGTTTTTGAAGACTTTTCCCACTGAAAAACGTGAAATACTTATCCCCTGGAAAACTTCACGATATTTCACTGCATTTTTCTGGTGATAAACTGAACATGTTTTCTGCCTGATGCTATAAAACCATCACATACATTCTAATCGCATTGATTCAGAGAGACAGTGTGTATACTTCCATATATCGAGTGTGGCATATTATCTGTTCAAAAGGACAGAGTTTAATTTTTCACATACAGATGTGACTGTTGGAAAGTATTTGACTGTCCTGTACCTGAAACTGAGACAGCTTCCTGAAATGTCATAAAGATGTTCTTAAGATTTTATCCTACAATGCTTCTGACTACTTTCTGAAGCATTAATGACTCAGTGGTGTTTCTTATTTTCATATGTCTGTTTCTGCTGAAATTAGAACATTATGCACTTTGCCTACTTGATTCTGGAATGTTTATGTCTCTCTGGTTCATTACTGTTTATTCTGTGAATGACAGTTTTCATCTTTGTAATGTCACATTTGGTAGTTCTGCAGTTTTCTGAACAAACTGATGTTCTAGGCACAGATTCTTCCCCATTTGCTTGGCTGTTGATTACATTGTTGTCCAAGTGTGTACACAGCCATGATATTGTATGTATTAGTATAAGAGATGGAATATAGTTTGAACAGCAAGAAAGTAAAATATTTCTGTCTGAGGGTTATGAATATTTTGATAAATGTTTCCAGTGAGGAATGGGCAATTCAGCTTAAAATTCAGAATTGGCACTTATAGTGTAAGTAATTTCATAATGTTTAAATTCCTCAGAAGAAATGGGATAAATCCTTTAACACATCAAATGTCTTTTATGTTCTAAACAGATGTTTGATCGAGGTTTGTGTTGTCGTCAGCTCCGTTATTCTGGTATGATGGAAACAATCCGTATTCGACGTGCAGGGTATCCCATACGGCACAGTTTTAAGGAGTTTGTAGAGAGGTACCGGTTTCTCATTCCAGGCATTCCTCCATCACATAAGGTGACTGCTGAGTCATAATAATTTGGCTATATTTACAATCATTATTTTTATCAAGCTTACATAAAAATGCATGTATTTATTAACTTTATGCAGAAAGTGTATAGCAGTAACATTGTGTTCTGTATGTTTTAAAGGCAAATTTTATGAGAAGTAAAGTGGTAATTATTCTATTTGCTGTTTAAAAAATAAACAGACTGAAAATGTTCAAGAGCAAAATTGCATGGAGAATATCTAGGCCTGTGCGTATGTAGTAATGGGATAGTGGAGTTATGTAGTTAGAATTTGTGCTTATTCTGCAATTGAAAGTTCCTGTAACTAAGGCAGATCTGGCTAAGAACTTTATTTGGAGCACTAAATGAAATTTTAATTTGAATAGTAGTTGCAGATTTGAATAATTAATATAGGTTAGTATAGTTCGTGTGTGTGTGTGTGTGTGTCCTAGATTGCATTCATCTAAGTGCTGAGTCAGAATTTGCTGTATGTGTCTGTGGAGCTAGCTGCTTGCATTATTTGAAAGATATATGCTATGATGTTTGCTTATTATGTGCAGACTGACTGCCGATCTGCTACAGCAAGGATTTGTCAGACTGTTCTTGGGCGATCTGACTACCAGCTGGGCCACACCAAAGTGTTCCTCAAAGATGCCCATGATTTATTTCTGGAGCAGGAACGGGACCGTGTGCTTACTCGTAAAATTGTCATCTTGCAGCGTTCTATTCGTGGATGGGTTTACAGGAGAAGGTACCAAAGACATCTGCCATGTTTATTTGCAGCAGTTCAATTCATTTCATTTCAATTCAGTTCAAATCACTATCTAGGAAACAGCCTCATACATAGAGAAATATGTGGGCCTGATTGCTGGAGGTGTGGCCACTGATATCAGAGCAGCTGGAATGGTGCTTACTTTTTAGTTATCAAGTAATGTATATGGGCCTCAGATGGTCTCACCACACTGGTGCAGTGTATTCACTTAAAAAAAGAATGTTTATTTGCAGCATTTTCTGTGGGCAGAATGTTGTTGAAAGTTTTTCCAACCATGTCATCCATTAGCCAACAGACGTTTGTGCTATGATATCCCCTTGTAGTTCATAAGGTTCTTCTGCATGGCATTGAAGTTGTAGCACAGTATTCACTGGGTGCATGGAAAGTCATAGGGTTTGTGGTTTAGGTACAAACAAATTCCACCTACTATGTTAAACTAATTATGACAACATTATCCAGGCAATTAATAGAAGATGTTAAATTGTTAATATTTCAAGATGAGCTTTGTCGTGTGTTTCAGCAGTTTTGAGTCCTGTTTAGAAGCTTTATATTAGATTAAGTTTTGGTGTAGAGGGGAAAATAGACTTGAAATTCATGGCAGATGCTGTCTTTGTATGTGTTAATGCTGCTTTGATAACTGCCATGTTCTCTGAAAAATAATTATACAGTTGGGTTTAAAATTATGCTTATTAATGGAAATGTGTGTGCTGCTTTCTGAAATCACTCATCTTATTTGTGGTATTATTCAACTACAGTTTCCCTACCCTCAGGCATTTCAAATTACACTCTGAAAAACACTCTTTGTGTTTTATCGGATGAATTGTGTACCAGTTGAGCTGCTTTTGTACTCATGTGTGATGGAAGTGTTTGTATATTCTTCTGTTCAGCTTTGTCCATTTTATGTAATGTCATAAGTAATACAAACATTAACAGCATATATGTGCTGACATAGTATTACAACAAATCTGAACACTTTATTATTTCACTTCCTAAAGTCAGAATTAGCTTACAAGGAAACTAGTAAAAATATAACTTATTAACTCAGAAATACAGTTACAGAAAATCTGTACCACAATAATATTTTCAGTTACTGGGCCAGTAGTATAGTATTTATTCCTGGGTAGTTTTAGAAATATGTATTTTGTTAGTCAAACTGTATTGCCTTGTAATTAACAACATGTATATGATCCTTTCAGGTTTTTAAGAATGAAGGCTGCAGCATTGATCATCCAGAAGTACTGGCAGGGTTATGCACAGCGTAAGCGATATCAGAGGATGCGGGTTGGCTACATGAGACTGCAAGCTCTGATACGCTCCAGAGTTCTTTCTCATCGTTTCAGGCATTTGCGGGGTCACATTGTTGGACTACAGGTTAGTCAAGCTTCCATCTGATATTCTTTTAGTAACTGTAGAAGAGTAGCATTGTTATAATTTGTAAGCTGCAAATTTTAAGTCATATACAAAAGTGCATGAGTGTATCTGCATGTAAACCCTTGACCAATATCCACCAATTAAAAGATTTTAATGACAGTTCTACTATTCTGAGTCTGTAGATTTTTAACCTTTTGTAATAGTAGGGGAAATTAAGTTTATGAAGTTTTTTGAAAGTGGTATGATACTGTAAGGCTATTTATTTGGACACTGTCCATATTATTTTTTTTAATTTTATGTATGTATATATATATATGTATATATACACATATAAATTCACAATGTCTTGGAAATGGTTTCCATGCATATGAATGTAGTTGTGTTTAGGAACCAAGGCTCTCACACTGAAGATGAATCATATTTTTATGTAAAAAAATAATACATTGGATGAAGTGCAAATAAATAGCTATCAGTAGTGGTGAAAAGGCTATCAGTTTTTTAGCTTTTATATATTAACTGAAATTTAAACTATATGTAGGTTTGAAATTGTTCATTCTGTGCATTTTCCTTAATATTCATTTATAAAACCAACTTAGTGAACAAGTTACAGACACATTTATAGGTATGTGTATGCAAATTGGAGCATGCGGTAAGAAGCCCACTTATGTTAATAGATCCTTCTTTCTGTCTTGTTTTTTCTATGTGAGGTTTTGCTCTGTGTAATAGATTTGAGTTATATCTGATTTTTCATAAATATTTTTTTCTTCCTTCTGCTATTTGGAGAGAGATTTTGAATTATGTAGTTTAACTTGATGGAAAGTTCTTCACTGACATAAGCGTAATGTTGAATATTTTGTATGTAGGGAAGTGTAACCCTTATTGGCATAGGTACCAGCAAAGCAAAGTACATGGAAATAAGCAGAACTATGACAAATTTAGAACAAGATCTGATCATGGACCTACAAATATTTGAAGAGTTCAGAATTTTAGATATATAGCCACCTTGATACATTCAAAAAATTTAATATGTGATGAAATAGAATCAAGGATTGCTGCAGGTAATAGCTGTTTCTGTAGTCTAAGGCAAATATTTAGGTCAAGAGCCATAAGTAAAGCAGTTAAAACTGAGACTGGTGCAACCAGTTACAGTGTAAGGAAGTGAAACATGGGCCATGACTTGAGATGGGTGTGACATGATTGAGTGCATGGTAGAGGAAAATATTAAGAAGAATATATGGACCATTGGTAGAGCAAGGAATATGGAGAATAAGAACTAATCAGGAATAGAAGGAGGTATAGCAATATCTAGACAAGTAGCAGATATTAAAAAGAAAAGACTGGATTGGATTGGATTGGATATGTTGTACGAGTGGATTAAGGAAGGACAGTTAAGAAACTATTCAAGAATAAGCCAAAGGGGAGTAGAAGAAGGGAAGACCAAGGTTGAGATGCCTGGAAGATGTGGAGAAGATTCTGTGGGAGATGAAGGTTAAGAGATGGCAACAAACGGCAGTGAATAGTGAAGAATGGGCATCCATAATTAGGAGATCAAGGTTGTCAGAGGGCCATATAGCAAAGGAGTAAGTAAGTATATAGGTACCACCTGAAAAGAGCAAAATGAAGATTAAAAGCATTGGGAGAAGATTTTTAGGTATCATTGATTATAATGAAATTTTCATCTTTAAAGATAATAACAGAAAATGTGATTGTGAATGCTAAGCAGATTAGTTTAATTACAATCCTTCTGGGTGGTACTTTGTATTTGTGTATTCAAGTTTATGCACTTTCTAGGCTCGTGCTCGTGGTTATCTAGTACGCAGGATGTATCGACAGAAGATGTGGGCTATCGTGAAGATTCAGGCCAATGTACGACGCATGATAGCCCAGAGGAAGTACAAGAAGTTAAAGGTAATTATTTAATCAGTTTTTACAATCGTTTAGTTGTCTTCCATTTTAAATTTGTGTGTAAATTTGATGTTTTTATTTTTTATTTTTTTTCCAGTATGATTACAGGCATCACATAGAAGCATTAAGGTTAAAGAAAAAAGAAGAAAGGGAACTGAAAGAAGCTGGCAACAAGAGGGCCAAAGAAATAGCTGAACAGAATTACAGGGTAAGGTTATATTTTAAAGTACTGTTCTCTGCTGTAACAAATTACTTGGTTGGGTGAACTTCACAATAAAACACTATGTATATGATCATTATGCCTTCCAGGACGAGGTAATGTGTAAAAAAGTAGTGTGATATGTTTTAAATTGCATGTATTTTGTTGCAAAGAGTAACTGTGGCTGACAATCTTCTGTTATGAACAGTTACATTTTCTAATATTTTTACCTTTACCATAAGCAGAGATTTGCATGTAACAGTCAAAATTGACAAATCTGTTGCACTGTGAGGAATGATCTAACAAATGGTCATCAATGCAATATATTTTTCATTGTGATAATCAGTTGTGGTGCCCCATAATAGTTACTTAAATAGCTGTCCAGTTTGTCACAATTGGTCACAAAGTTTGAGTCCTGCATGACAGATATTCAAGTGCATTCTTCATTACTGTAGTCATTCTGCTTGTCACTGTAATTTGTGCAATATAGGATATCCAATATTAAATATCCATCTTTCATTCACTGTATTGACATTTCACAAGAGTAAAGAAATAATATTGGCTTCCATGTATCCTTTTATTTTTATGCATTGACTACCATAGATATTGCATAATATGCTCTCATTCTAAGATTTGTACGTAACTACTGTGCAGGAACGTATGTTGGAATTAGAGCGCAAGGAAATAGAACTGGAGATGGAGGAGCGTCGTCGTATGGAAATAAAGAAGAATCTGATTAACGATGCAGCTAAGAAACAGGATGAACCAGTGGATGACAGCAAATTGGTGGAGGCCATGTTTGACTTCTTACCTGACTCCAGCAGTGAAGCTCCTGCTCCAACCAGGGAGACATCTGTCTTCATGGTTTGTATTACTTGCACATATTGCACAAGGCTCTTTGTTAATATGTATGTGTGTGTATATATTTTTTTTAATAAGAAATAACAACATGGCTATCATACAAAACCAGTATACCTGTAAAAAACATAACAACTGTGCATATTGAAACTTTTTAACTGACACTACATGTCAGCATGGATGAAGTTAAGCTACTTTGAAAATTTAAAAATATAAGGACATTAATTCATACTGATATTGTGATGTTTGGAAGGAACAAGTTGTTAGTCAAGTATAGGTTGTAAGGTTAGGGCAAGGTACTTCACATGTACAGTTTAGACATATCGTGGATAAAGCAGAAGTAATGAGGATGTCAAGAAGTTCACGTCATGTCAGTAACAGACGATGAGTAAGAACTGTTATAAGCCTGTAGGTATATTTGTCTACTTAAAAGGATCTTTCTGAAGGTTTCATCACTATACAACACTAATTAACATATTCCTTTCTTTATGGAACCTCCATCACTAAGTTACACTGTAATCCTGCCATTGGCTGCTCTCCTATATCAGTTAAATCTGCAGCTTTTTTCTGTTCATTTCATTTTGTCATATTCTACATTTGACTAACACATTTTTTCACCATTTTATTCTGTCTGTTCAAAATACCTACATTCTATTCATTCAGAAGTTCAAAGCCAATAACTAAAATTTAAATGACACTTTTGCATCTTTTGCCCAGTAAGAAAATTATTTTGAGTTTAGTTCACCTATAATTCACAGCCAGTGAAGAAGATAATGTTATACAAGCAGGTGGGCATCCCAAGCCCTATAGCTGTCAAAGTATGACAGTGTATGAAATATAGTGTGTACAGACAGAAAGTGTTCTGAATTTGTGATATGTGTATAGTATCCAGAAGAGTAGAATAATGCTTTGATCTAATGAGTAGCTGCAGCATATCAAGGTGGGCAAGCATTGTTTGTGTACTCCGTATTGTGGCTTTCTTTAAAGGATCTGCCTGCCCCAAAACCTGACCAACAGGAAATCATCAGTCCCATGCAGACACTTCCTAACGATGAAGAGGATTTGTCTGAGTTCAAGTTCCAGAAGTTTGCAGCAACATATTTCCAAGGAAACATCACCCACCAGTATTCCAGAAAACCACTGAAACACCCATTGCTGCCACTTCATACTCAGGGAGATCAGTTGGTAAATATAGTCCATTCTTAAACCCATTAAGTTCAGTATGGCATTCTTATTCCCTGGTTGTTTTGTTTGGACTTTAAGATTGGTACAGTCATTTGGACATGAAACTTGTAAATGATTTTGTCTTTGTCTGACCGAGGCTTTTGCATGATGTATACAGTCTGTATGTAAGCACGTGATACTCTAGCTGGCCAAACTTAATATTTACTTGAAATTTAAAATTTTCTCTTCAATCTGATGTTGGGAAAATGAAGTCCAAAATACTGGCCTGAGGAATTAAACCTTTATGTGCTGTGTCCTAGCTGTGTAGTCTCCTGACAGCATTTTTCTACTGTTTTTACTACATGTACCATAAAACACTATACGTAGTTACTGTTTTCAAGTTGTTAAACTCTTGGATTTGTGAATAGAGAACTCTGTACATGGGAAAATGTGTCACAATATTAAGAGTCATCATAAAACCTGAGATAAATTAAAAACTTAAACAACTAGCTAAACCATGATCTGACATTGCAGGCTGCACAGGCATTGTGGATTACCATCTTGAGGTTCACAGGTGATCTCCCAGAGCCTCGATACCACACCATGGACCGAGATAATACATCTGTTATGTCCAAAGTCACAGCAACTTTAGGAAGGAATTTCATACGTAGTAAAGAGTTTCAAGAAGCGCAGATGATGGGGCTGGATCCAGTGAGTTTATTCCCTGAAATTATACTTTACCATAAAGTTATGGAATTTTTCTGATTGTTTAAGGACTGTTTTGTTGCAAATAAATGATATTTTTATGAGTACTGTTATTTTACTGTCAAAATTGTAGTTCGGTAATTTTATAGATTCAAAATTAGTAGATGGCTTGGCAACTAGTTCACTGTGGACTCTTAAACATTTCTGCATGTGTTCAAGAAAGCAGTAATAATTTTAGTTCGTGAATAGACAAGCAAATTGTATGGAATATGCAAAAATTTCAGTTTCTTTTACTTATATATTGGCTTGAGTCCCCAGGGTTTCTTAAGGAGGTCGCACCTGATGTTGTTAGAAATGTGCCTTTGTGTGGTAATCTACAAAACATGTTTTTTTAACACACTTCACATTTATGGCACTTCACAAACACTTTCTGTGTTACACCCCTGGCCTTACACACGCGATACTTCAGCTGCGTCTCAGATGGGATAGGCCAATGTTTGCTGCCACAGACTTCAAGCCTGGCGACGTGCGATTCAACATTAGGTGGTCTACCTAATGGCCTTGGTACTCTCTGTTCTGGTCCAGCATGTGCCAACATATTCCTCACTAGGATATATCAAAAATTTCTATGTGACATTTTCTTACCCCCACACAAGGAATGAAGAATATAGCTACTGAGAATGGCCAGGTCTAGCAGATGAAAGAACAATTTCTTTGTCCACTTGAATGTGCGACGGCTGATGGAGTAACTGTTAGCCATTCTGTCACCCTTATCCACATAGCCCATATGATGGTTATAATCCATCACAGTTTGCGGCTTTACGGCTTTTCCTCCTTCATTGCAGAAATTACCTTCCGCTGGGGCACTGTGAATATTAGTCAACATGCATATGTCTCTCTTGTCCTGCCACATTATTGCCGTCAAGTCAGCCCTGATTCTTACGCAAATGTCTCCCCTTTTCAGTTTTGTTGTCTTCGGTCTTCCTGTTTGGCCTGTCACTGCCACAACAGTAAATCTGTTTCTTCACCAAGTCGTCAAAAAATTCAGGGGAAGAAAAGAAATTGTCCATGTATAATTTGTGCCCACGTCCTTCTATCTTCCTCGTCAGTTCTGTCACTGTCACATGGGTTGCTGTCACATGCTGTGCTGTGCGCTGTCTGTCCTTCCCCAAGTATACTTTCATGTCATACGTGTATCCAGTTGAGTCACAAAGTTTGAAAATTTTGATGCCGAATTGCTTGCGTTTTTTGGTGTGTACTGTTTGAAAATCACCCTTCGCTTGGAGGAAACAATAACTTTGTCAATAGCCAGATTATCGGAAGGGTTGTAAAATTTGGAAAATGTGGCATTTAGAATTTCAAACAGATCTCCTATCTTCCATAGCCTGTCAAACTTTTTGTCTGTCCTATCAGGTTCATTCTTGTCAGTATAATGTAAGTAACGAAGGATGTGAAGGTATTGGTCCCGTTTCATCATGGTGCCATAGAAAGGTGTGTATAGCTGATCCAATGTTGACCAGTAGTCTGTCAGTTTGTCTCTTACACCATGTCCCATCTGTATTGTCAATACCAAAAACACAAACATTTCGGCTTCAGTAACGTCAGGTTCAGGAGAGGGTCCATCGTCAAATCCGTCTATGTAATCTTGGTAGTAGCGGTTAGTCTCCACCACCAACAGAGTGATAATTTTTGCAAAATACAGAAGGAAAACACTGAGTGGACCGGAGCGGTCATTTATGTGGGACGCTTCATTGTCCTTCTTTCCTCTTGGGCCCCCTGTATATGTGTGTACTACACTGCTCTGAGGGCAAGAGGGGCGTGTCCATTGTAGTGTTACTGGCTGTTGAGTCTGTTCACCTGGCCCACTCTCACCAGCATCCTCTTCGTCAGAGGCACTGGATGAAATTGAACTGCTGGACTCACGACAACTGGCTGTTTTGTGGTAAGGTTGAGGTTGTGACAACCCTGGCACACTTTCATAACCTCCCTCAACTGAACTGATGTTGCTTGATACTCTCGCTTCGTCGCTATCAGTGTCGACAATCAGTTCAGATATTTCGCGGGCTGCAGCAACCTTGGCCTCTTGTTTGGTCGACTCATTATGCCACCACTCACGCCAACTGTCAAATGATTACTGGAAAGAAAAACAAGCTCTCTATGCAACACTGGATCTAAACTCAGCCCGAAGTCTGAGAAACGAAATGCAATATTGTCGAGCTCTAAATGGGGCCCTTCAAAGAAAAGGTGGGCAGATAAAGTTCTGCTTATTGCAAACTGTCACCATATTATCGCTGTAACCTAAGTGCTGCATAGATACACTCTCCAGACTAAACAGTTAGTCATTCACAAGCCAAATGAATAGAGCAGGAAAAATAAGCTTTGCATCATGGCCACTACATCCTTACTGGCTGTAGGTACAAACAGTGTCATATAAAAAATGGATACATGGGGCTTTCAATCAAGGGGTAAATCAGTCGGAGCATGAAGCTGGAAAAAATTCTAGAATGGTGCTAAGAATGAGTTTCCCTTAATATCCCACGGCATCGAGAGCGAAATATTTAAGTGGCTGAGGCTGTGGCTCTCCTGCCAGCAGGACTCTCATAAGCCAGTTGGCTTTAAATAATTTAAATGCCGTCCTGTGGATAGGACACTCATACGGTTAAATAGGAAGAAGAATTAACACAGCTTTTATTTCATATAGGAATCATTCTTGAAGCAGAAGCCTCGCTCAATAAGGCACAAGCTTGTGTCTCTGACTCTCAAACGCAAGAATAAGCTGGGAGAGGATGTACGGCGGAGACTACAAGATGATGAGTACACTGCAGACAGCTACCAGACATGGCTTGAATCTCGGCCAACCTCAAACCTTGAGAAGTTACATTTCATTATTGGGCATGGGATTCTTCGTGCAGAACTAAGGTCAGTTGTCTGGAATCATGATTAAAATCTTGATGTCAGTTTTGCTCAGTTGTGTTGAATCATTGTAAAGTAGTTGGGGACAACAAATATTTATATTTGTATATGTGTTAATGATGTAGTCAAATGTAAATTCTGAGAATTTGTGTTTTGTTATTCAAGATAAAATTGTTTGGAGGTACAGTAGAGCCCATCTGACCTTCATTTGTCCAACATTCCTTTTATCCAGTGTGCCACTTTGTCAAAATGCTGATACATTTGTCATCATTTACTTATTACATTCATTATATTTGATCAACAATCAATTTAGCATGTAATGGAATTAATCAAACTCCCAGCCACATTCTTGTGTATGCATTGTGATTGTCTGTGTTTATGTGTTCACAATTGTTATTGCGTACATTTTGTGCCTGTATGTATTTTCAGTTTCTTTAGTGTGTTGTCATTACTGGCTTGAGTTACATGTTGCAGCAGCTGTGCATTAGTTTGTTGATGAAAGCTGCCAGTGTGTCATAAAGTAGTGATTTTTTTTCATTAACATATCAAATTTTTAAAAAAGTAATTGGAACAGGAACTTGAAGGCATAACAAGACTATACTATTAAGGCAAAAGTGCTGATTGTCTGGAAATCTGGGATCCTCAACCTCCTGGAAACTTTTGGGCCTTTTCAGGCCTGTACAGGGATTACTTTAACATTTTACAACTCTGTATATAGAAGGACACAAGAGTACATTCCCTTATGCTTTTCAGGTGGGCAGGTATGGCTCAAATTACAAAATAAATTCACTTTGCTTCGTGGTATTTCTTGGGTACCATTGAAATTGTATTTTTGTTTGTCATAGAGATGAGATCTACTGCCAGATTTGTAAACAGCTGACAAATAACCCCTCAAAATCATCACATGCTCGAGGTTGGATTTTGCTGTCTCTGTGTGTTGGCTGTTTTGCTCCATCAGAAAAATTTGTCAACTACTTGAGAGCCTTTATCCGTGAAGGTCCGCCTGGATATGCACCGTACTGTGAGGACAGGTTGAAGAGAACATTCAATAATGGCACTCGTAACCAGCCTCCTAGTTGGCTGGAGCTACAGGTACAAAATATTTAATATTTTTAAGTAATTTAATTGTCCTTGATGCTTTTGGAGATCATCCTGTAGGCTGAGAGATCAAGTTCAATACCCATATTAATAAGTGAATTATATTTTTGTATACAATAATACTTAAATGTTTATATTAGTGACAGGAAGGTGTAAGACTCTGAACTGGATGGTAGGCATATATTTCCAGCACTTAATCTGCACTTCAACTTCTTGTATATGCATTGTGATACCTAAGCAGAGACAGTAAATGCTAAATTATTGACAAGTCTAATGTTGCCATGTAACTATATGGATGTAAATAAAGTAACAATCAATTACATATTATATAAAAATATGGTATTGGTCTTATTTTAAGAACAGTAAAATATTATTTCAATATTGTGGAATCATTGTACAGTGTTTTTTTTTTTTGGTGTGTGTGTGTATGTGTGGTATGATAATATGTGTTAACTTGAAGGACACTTAAAATAAGATGAGCAACTGTTTTAATTTCAGGCTACAAAATCAAAGAAGCCCATCATGTTACCCATCACATTTATGGATGGCAATACCAAGACTTTGCTTGCAGATTCTGCAACAACAGCTAGGGAATTGTGCAATCAGTTGTCCGACAAGATTGGACTTAAGGACCAGTTTGGTTTCTCCTTATATATTGCCCTTTTTGATAAGGTATGTGGAAAATAACTGTTACTCTTTTGCAGTAGGTGTGCTTTATGATTAAAGTTGCTTTGCAGGAAATTTTTTATTTTCAAGATGCGTCTTTAAACATAAGAAGTATGTTGTTTTGAGGAAGCTCCTATTTGATGTAGCAGATAAAGGATGTGTTTTTTACCTGGTTCTTCTTAGGATACATGTTATTCAGATAATGGAATTACTTTATGCCTCGAAATGTGGAATGTTATATTTGTCAAGACTGATCTTTTACAGGGATTTCAGATTTTAGGCTTCTGCTGTGGTGTAGTCACAGTCTTTGCTCTTCTGGAATGTTTTTTGGTGTTGCTTGGTAGTTTGTTACTGATGTTGCAGGACAGCTTCTTGGTACCATTTTCAAGGGTCAAGCAGTCCAAGAAGAATGCTGAAGCAGGTGGATGCACAAATATATAGAAACAGTGTAATTGGTGACAGGCTGGGAAGAAAGGTTATGGAAACCATTCAGCATCATGCAACATCCCAGAGGAGCAAAGACCTCTTATACTTAGTTATTAATGAATACACTTAGTTATTAATGAATGTCATGAATAGTAACATGGAATTTTCATCTTTTAATAGGCTTGTGAAGGTTTCTGTACCGGAAGAAAAGAAGTGCTGACTCATTTTTATTTGTTATTAAATCCAGTTTATAAAAATGAAAGGATCCTCTATAATTTATTACCATGGAGGTGTGTGTTTGTAGTTTGTAAAAATGTGTATTAAGAATGTGAGAAATCAAGCTATTCAGATATGTATATACACACACACACACACACACACACACACACACACACTGTTATTGTATCTAGTCATGTAAGTTTCTCCCCAAGTTCTCTGAAAGAAATGAAATTTACTTTTTCCTAGTGTACTGAAGATTTTACTTTTTTATGGCCTAGGTATCGTCTTTGGGCAGTGGAGGTGACCATGTAATGGATGCCATCTCACAGTGTGAACAGTATGCAAAGGAACAAGGTGCTCAAGAAAGGAATGCTCCATGGAGATTGTTCTTTCGTAAAGAGATATTTGCTCCATGGCATGAACCCACAGAGGACCCTGTGGCAACTAATCTCATCTATCAGCAGGTGGTGAGAGGTGTGAAGTTTGGGGAGTATCGTTGTGACAAGGTATTATGAACACAGTTTTATCATACCTAGGCACTATGTGTAATATGTGCAGATAGTGACAGTTGAAGTGAGTAAATTTTCCGTTCTGTGCAGTCTGTGTGAAGAGATTAAGGTATTACATGCATTTTGCTTTTTTGATTTAAAATTGATGCTTTAGTAAAAACTATTACACACTTTCAGTTTAACTGATATATAATGTAATTATGTTACAATATATCACCACTTTGTGCCATCATCCAGTGATTTTTAACTGCTTACTATTAATCTGCATTTGGTTTAATGCACAAAAAGCAAACAAAACAATAATGGCAATAGTTAAAATGCTAGGCACTGTATTGTTGTGTTGGAGGGAGAAAAAGTAGCATGGAATATTTGCAAGTCTTTTGAGACTTGTAATTTAGAGGCTTTCTGAGTGTACCAGTTGTCTAAATTATGTATAGCTATGTACATTTTTACCAAATGACAGTGAAAAAATTTAAACAACCTTGTTTCTGTAAGTGAATTACTTTGATGCATGGAGTTTATAGTGCAACACATATTTTAATACACTGTTAAAAATTTTTCTCCTTCTCTGTTTTCCCCCCTGGAGACTTGCTGCTGAAAATTTACTAGAGGGGAAAACTTCTTAAATGGAAACACTGAATTTGTTCTTCTTTGGAACTAATGGCTCTTTGAATTGTGCATTGCTGATGTTTTAGTGAGAATTTGGAAAAGACTGAAATGTATCATTTTAACACATGGGAATTTTCGCACCATGCTTTAGTATATAGGTGACCCTACTAGCAGCTTAGGTACATAATGAGATATAAATTATATAAAGAATTTAAAATATGTGCACTTGGTATCAATACACTGCATAAACTCACTCTTCTGTGTATGTTTCATAAAAACAGCAAAATACAGACTTCTTGGCTGTCCACTAATTGTCCTGTGACTCTCCACTAATTGTCCCATGTCTGTCCACTGATTGTCCTGTGACTGTACACTGATTGTCCTGTGACTCTCCACTGATTGTCCCGTGACTGTCCACTGATTGTCCTGTGACTGTACACTGATTGTCCTGTGACTGTCCATTGATTATCCCGTGACTGTACACTGATTGTCCTGTCACTGTCCATTAATTGTCCTGTGACTGTACACTGATTATCCTGTGACTGTCCATTAATTGTCCTGTGACTCTCCACTAATTGTCCCATGACTGTCCACTGATTGTCCTGTGACTGTACACTGATTGTCCTGTGACTGTCCACTGATGGTACTGTGACTGTCCACTGATTGTCCTGTGACTGTACACTGATTGTCCTGTGACTGTCCACTAATTGTCCTGTGACTGTCCACTAATTGTCCTGTGACTGTCCACTAATTATCCCTTACATGATTCCAGCGCAAGTCTTGCATAGATGAAAACATTCAGTTGATGCACAGAAGTCAGTATTTAGCCTTAAAGTTTTATATATATATAACTGTGAGGGGGGAAAATATATATATATCTGTTTGAATGATGCATTTTAAGAAGCGTTAATGGTCACCATGCCTGTGAACAATATCATCAAGACTGCTTTCATTCTGTCAACATATTTAATGGCATAATTTATGTACATATTAAACCAAAAATTTGTTTGTGAAAGTTGTGGTGTTTATAATAAATGAATGCTGGTGTACCCTGAATTACACAAATTTTTATTAATACAACATCCAATAAATTATTATTGTATTAATATCAGAAATTTCAGCTACAATAATTTTGTAATTGTGGATATTCACAATAGAATATACACCCTACCAACCATTTGTTTCAGTGCCACAGTGCCATTCTTGGGCATGACATTAAACAAATGATCACAGTTGCACTGAAGTAATGAAGATGAGTAAAAATAAAAATGAATAAAATAATATGAAATATATTTATGGTTACTCAAGATTTGTTAGTTATAACAGGAAAATTGTTAAAGCTGATAAACTTAAACTTGATGTTATAGGATGCTACTTATTAGTATCCAGTTTTATTGTGGTTTCACTCATTGTTATGGTTGCACTTGTATTTTTGAAACCGTTCTGTTTCACTGAGAAAACCCCTTTTTTAAATGTTTTGTTAATAATATTTTCCACTTGCTGAGATGTACAAGGAGATCAATTTAGTGGTAGAACTAATAAGAATAGTGAGGTATTGGTTAGTGTGAACTACATGCGGAAGAACTGGTACTGGGTTTATTAGTTAAGAAATTAGGTTAGTTTATATCTTTTCTTATCCTATCAGCAAGTCTGCCACATTCTTCATAATTTATAATCCTTGGTTGCTCTGTCAAGTAATTAGATACACCATCATCACTTCTTAGCATATTCCTAATTCCTGGTTTTAAGCTTCCTTTCCCCTCAATCTCTGCTTAATTTCTGTTTACAGGAAGAGGATCTGGCAATGATTGCTGCTCAACAGTACTACATAGAATATTGCTCGGACCTGAATGTGGATCGTTTGTACAACCTGCTGCCTAGTTATATCCCTGACTACTGCCTTGCAAGCACCGATAAAGCTGTAGATCGCTGGGGACAGTTGGTGGTGCAGGCATATAAGAAGGTAATATTTTGGAGCAACAAGGAAAAATCTGTTCAGGATTTTATTTGTGCTTGCTTGTGTATTTGAAATAATGTTGGCATTGTTCATGATCTGCACTGAAGTAACTTTTGAATGTTACGAAACCCTCTTGAATAAGGTTGAATGTTTGGCATTATTATTTAATATGAGGGAGTGTGAAGAATTAATGGTAGCCTTATTTAGCACTGGCAGGACAACAGATATGAATAGCTTGACCCTTCCCTCATATGCACTTTTTGCTATGCATTATCTTTTGAGTAGTGATAATACTGTGACACATGTAGCAGCTTTCCTGCGCTGTAGAATGCATCAAAAACACAAGACAAGCCTAGAATTATTTTTTTTTTTCTGGTTGTGAAAACTAGCAGAATTCATGGTAGAATGACACATTTCAGTATGGAAGTAACTGTATGAAATATGAGAAAGCTTGCTGGTAGTGGGGAAGAAATGAAGGGATACCAAACAGCTGATAAAGAAGGACATTCTGGTCCACCATTCATTGTTAGATGTGCTGAAGTTCAGGAGTAAGTTGTTGAACATTTCTGGGGTAAAGAATCAGCACTGATAAAGCTCCATCTTATGTCAGCATGATTAAATCAAAGATGTGATGCAATAATGATCTCAGACTTCACCATAGACATTTTGTTATGATAGAAACAGCAAATTTGTGGACCACTGGACCAAGTTCGTGAAAAACAGGATGTTACTCAGATGAATAAGATATGCCTTATTACTGTGTGAGTCACAATAAGTAGTATACCGTTATAGTAAACTGAACATAGTATGTCATATTTATTTCCTATAAAGTTTTTTCCTTCATATTTTGATCTTGATCATCATCATGGAGATATTTAATAATATCAAGAAGAGTGGAACCAACCAAAAATTTTAGAATAAACATTACAGAAGTAGTAACTTGAGAAATATACAGAAGCACTGGAAATTTACAGCTGGTAGCAGTGAGCAAGTTCCTGGCTATGTGGCACTGCCACAGTTGAAAGTGTGAAATGGCATCGCAGCAACAAAATTGGAATGTGTTCTTTAGATTCACAAATTAGAGTCTGTGACTATATTTCAGCACTGATTTCAAAGAGTGTGGAGCAAGAAATCACCTTCGCAGGGATCAGTCAAATGCTGGTAAGCAAGACTTTTATATGTGAAGGTAAAAGCTGAGGTTGGCAAACTTTAGGTGAACTTACAGATCGTATCAGAGAAGCAGTTATTCTGTCTTAATGGAAATCAACCAGAAGACTGAAAAATGAGCTAGATAGTTCACAAAGCACCATTTGGAGGGTCTTCTGTACAAGCCTTAGCTCTAGTTCTTTACAAGCTTCAGTTGCTGCAGTTCCTTTCAGAAGAGGACAAAGTAAGAAGGGTAGCCTTCTGTGAGGACACCAGCAGTTGAATGGAAGAAGATGAAAATACAAGATCTGTACCTTGTCTTCAATGATGAAGCCATGATTCATGTGTCTGGACCTGCAGACAAAGAGAATATGCATTTTTTGGGATTAACAAGAATCCTAATCTTGTGGAATTCCAGCATGATTTCCTGAAGTGAACATTTTTAGTGGACTCCCCAGGATAGGTGTTTATGGTCTTTTCTTCATCACAGAAAACATCATTTCTTGTTTGGCATACCAAGCCATGCTGGAAAGTGGCTGTTATGATAACAGCTGAAGGGGGAGAGGGAGTGGCTATTCTTGTCATTTGCTGTTCCATCAACACCTTGCTTTCATGTACCCATGAGAATATTTATGCATGAGCAGCTGCCCTGAAGTTAGATAAGATGTCAGACCAGTGGCTTGGTCATCAAGGTCACCAGACTTGTCATCTGTCAACTTCATTTTCTGGGGTTTGTCAGGGATAATGTCTACACTTTCCCATTTCCACAGTCCCTAACAGAATTATTTGGACAAATTTTAGTTGTGACTGTTGCAATTGAGACAGCAATCACACAGCATGTATGGGAAGAACTTCAACATTACCTAGACCATGGGTTTGCAACGTTCAGTCCATGGGCTGTATATGGCCCACCAGTTTGCGTCATGGAGCCTGTGGCCACATTTGTACATTGTATGTGTACTCTAGAGATTGCACAATAATTTATGAGGTTGGGTATGCCACTTGTTGTGATTTTTACTTGTGCAGCCTGTGAACCACCCCACAATAACAGCTGTGGCCCTTTGTGACAAAAAGGTTTGGCACCCTGACATGTGCATTTGTCACGTGACTTGTGTTGCCCACATTGAATGCATGTAAACGCAGCATGTTTCTATATGTATCTAAAGTTACTGTATTTTTTTAGCTGCTTTGGAATGTTATATATAGCAAATATTATATACCCTGTGTATCCTGATGTTGGTATTTAACACTTGTAAGTTTTAGTATTCACTGCAGAATTTTTTTTTTCTTTATGCTTGATTATTTTTTGTTTTGAAATGTTTTTGACAGAGTTATTATTTGAAAGAAAAAGTTGCAGCTCTGAGAGTGAAGGAAGATGTCGTTAGTTATGCAAAATTCAAGTGGCCTCTTCTGTTCTCCAGGTTCTATGAAGCCTACAGGAATTCTGGTAAGAGCTGTATTACGATGGATAGTATTCATGCTATTCTTATTTGCTTACAGCCTGCCCAGCATTGGTTTGCAGTATTAGTTTTATGTTAGTTGTCAATATAGTGTAGTGTGATAATACCAAGTCCTTGTTAAATTTTGTCTGCTTAATTTATGATGTGTTCATCATAGTAAGAGAATTAATTGGGAGAGACTTTACATTCTTATTATGAGTGTGACAGTTTCATCTCTCTCAAAAAATGTTAATGATGAACTTAATATTTACACCAGACACCAGGTGTTAAGAAAGTAGTGAAAAATAGGTGGTTATGATTAGCTATAGATGTATCAGCGATGTTGGGAAGACAAAAAATGCATACATAATTTTGGTCAGGAAATCTCTCTGAAGTGATCAACAGGGAGGTTGGAAGATAAAACGACAAATCTTAGGGAGAAGAGTGTTGAAAATGGGAGGTGGATGGAACTGACTGAAGATAAAGATTGTGAATTATAGGAGGGAGACTTGTATTTTGGTGTTACTGAATGTGCATATTCCATTAAAAGAGAATTCTTTGGTGGAAGGAAGTTGCCATGGCCTATTTTATATACTATTCTTGCTGCTGCCAGAAGGCAATGCAAGAAATCACAAATATTAGAGACATGATAGTCTCCAGACCAAGATTCAGTCCTTATCCTGAGACATCTCAAATATGAACTAGGATTCCCAGTTACTTGACTTGTTTTTACTAGGATGTTCAAGTACTTGATACCTTGCTTTACCAGAATGTTCACTTGCTTGATACTTGTCTTTGAAAGATACATCTATGCTTATGCTGTGGTACTGATGTAAGAAACTAGCACTCTGTCTTAACTGTAGTTTATGGGCCTAAGTACTGTAATAATGCATATTTTTTCAAGGTCCAAACCTGCCAAAAAATGATGTGATCATTGCTGTTAACTGGACTGGGGTGTATGTGGTGGATGATCAGGAGCAGGTTCTCCTGGAATTATCATTCCCTGAAATAACCACAGTGTCCAGTCAGAAGTAAGTACATGAGGGTATTTGCACATCACTTTGGGTTTTGTGTGTGTGTGTGTGTGTGTGCATGCGTGTATATGTGTGCGCGTGTCATGTGAGGGGGGAATTGTAGGTTTGTTGCCTTTATTTAATCTTGTGTTTTTTAGGTAGGGGACAGAAAGCTAAGACTGAAATGTATGGTGGCAAGTAATTCCAAGGTTTAATTTCATCTTTATTTCTGTCTTTTTATGTTATTTACAAATATTTGTGATTTGTTTCTACTGTTCCCACGTTTCAACTACACAACATTTTTAAGGTTTATTACCTGCCTTTGCTTTATGATTTTATCCTGCATTTCCATCAAGGATAGATAAACAGATGTTTCTTGTATTCTACCCTGCAAAATGTATCAAGGGATAATGGGGGTTATAACCATCTTAATCCCTTTATTCTCCCAAAAGGGTATAAAATTGAGCTGTATTTGTAATACCTGTCTGCAGGACCAACAAAGTGTTTTCACAGACCTTCACACTCTCAACAGTCCGTGGTGAGGAGTTCACGTTTCAGAGTCCGAACGCAGAGGACATTCGTGACTTGGTGGTCTACTTCTTGGAGGGACTCAAGAAGCGATCAAAGTTTGTGATTGCTTTGCAAGATTACAAAGCCCCAGGTTTGTATCCTGGTCAATTTACAAGAGTAGTCAGTTGAAAATGTACATTTGCTATATATGTAACCTACATGTTGCTGTTGTTATCTGCACTTATTAATGAACAGTGATTACAATGAACAATTCAATTGTTGTGTAGTTTTTGTGTCACTCTGGAGTGGAAGCTTGTCAGGTTTGAACCCACTAATGAATATTCAATTTCTGTGCATGTGTTCAAGGTATGTGGTTTTATGTATTTTTTGTCAAACACTGCATTAAAAAATTCTTGGCAGGTCCAACTTGCTACTTTTATTAGGTTTAGAGCCCAATACATATCAGTCCCAGATAACACCATGATATTGAGGGTGATAGGCATCAGTTGTGGCCAAGCAAAACAATTCAGAGTCAGCTCCTTAAGAGAGATGATTCCAAACCAAACAAATATTTAGGAATGAGGAAGAGTGTTATTTAGGAAATGAAATATTAATGTTTTAGACTTGTGTTTGTGAGGTGACCATTTCAAATATAGTTTGGGTTACAGGCAATCCTACCTTATGTTTCATGTGGTTTTTTCCTCAGACTGTTTAGGAGAATACTGGGATTGTACTTTACAATAGGTCACAACTGCTTCGTGCAAAACCTCTTTTCAAGTTACGTATGTTTTCTTACTAGATCTCTTTAGAAGACATATGCCTGTTTTGAAGTATGTAGTAAATTGACATTTGTCTGTCAGGCATCCTCTTAAGGTTATCTTGGTATTAAAACTTTACGAATCATGTGGTTCTGTTCACAGGTGAAGGTTCATCATTTCTGAGCTTCCTGAAAGGGGACCTGATTGTACTGGAAGATGACAGCACAGGTGAGACTGTGATGAATTCAGGCTGGTGTGTGGGGCGATGTGAGCGCACAGGTGAAAAGGGGGACTTTCCTGCTGAGACTGTATATGTGCTGCCAGCCTGCAGTAAACCTCCGCAGGACATTCTGGTAAGAGAAGCATGTGGATGTTGTAGCCAAACATTTTTGGTGTGTTTGTTTATTAGGTGGGGCGATTTCTGGCCTCAGTTACGGGCGGTTCATAGCCATATGTTACAAATTTAAACTGTCAAAATACATTCAAGAAACAATTGGTGATAGGTAGGAGGGGTTGCATACAGATAGCTTTATGCAGGAAAAATGGTTAGCAGCAGATAACGGAATTGGGTGACTAACACTAACAGTACAGTAACAGAGTTGAGTGAGTGAGGTGGTTTGTGTACAGCGTGGTCAGCTGATAAAAACAAACGGTATTATTTCTGGTGGGAAGTGACAGTTGTTTTCTTTTCTGTTTTGAGAATGTGATTTTTGTTTTCTTAACTGGATGAGAGTAGATTTTACACCACAAATACAAATAAATAAATAAACAAATAGTGAAGACTCTGTGTGGATCCAATGAACTCAGCTTTTATCCCTTAAGAAGTTTCACCTACCACAATGAGCAAGCCAGGACAAACGAGGTACGAAGGGTGATCGTGTATATTGTGGACTATAGAATGACAGACTGGATTAGTGTTACTCAAACACATACAATAACAGATTGTTTGTATAGCTAAAATTCATTCTGGACATGTCTAGCTTTAGGTTTCTAGATAGGACCTAGGAAGATAAAAGATTCTGAAGTGAAATTTAGAAAACATTCCCTGAATTCAACCTGCTTTTAACAACTACATGATTACAATTTTGATTTTTTACTGTTGTTTTGAAACAGAATTTACCACATTTTTAAATGATGTGTTAATACCTATAAGACTTGAGCTGTCATGGGGACTAAATGTGATAAAATATTTTTGGGCTTCTGGCTGCATCAGTTCAGAATGGAAGTTTAACCTTTCAGAGAACTGATATTTTACCATTATTTGTGTAAAAGGGTAACTAGTGTTATATATATGGAACCTTGAAGTAATGGGCAATCATTAGTCACTGACAGATGATGGGTGGAGTCAAATATCATCATGCATAGCTACTTTACAGCACAGGCTATAATGAGCTGGATTTGCACTCTCCTGCACCCACCAATCTTCCTAGGCCATTGGTTGCCCTTGATGGTTGGGCCTAGATGTTGTTTAAATATGATCAACATTGTTTAGGATTGAGATAGAGCAGATCTTTATAACAATGCATTTTAGTTCCAAATTTATTCACTTGCAGCCCAAGAAGAATTTATTGCATTTTAATACTTGTCTTAATGTTATGATTTTGAAAATAGTGACTTGCAAAAGGGAATTAATTCACAGAATAAAATATGTGGTATGTTGTAACTTCAGACCACACAATGAACCACATTCACAAACATTTTTCTTTCTGGCATTACTCAGACATATAACAATTTAGTAATTTGCTGCACAGGCATTGTTCAGTTTGGAAGGTGCTGAACATGGGCGTAAACTCCATCCCCAGCAGGTGAATGGTGCTGAAGTAAGAGAGAAACCACACACTTTGGCTGAATATGCACTGGATCATTTCAGGTTGGTAGAATAGCCAGGTGAATGATGCCCTTGGACTGTTTTCAGGATCAACATTCAAGTGATTTCATTGAATGTGACATGTCATATTCTACACCAGGGACTAAGTTTGAACAGTTTGCTGTATTACTGGGTATTTAGCTAGGTTAAATTGATAGAAGTTCTCTTTGTGACTATCTGAAAAAAAATCCCGCCTTCAGGTGAGATTAACTTGGATCAGTATGTTGAGTAATGTATTACTGCACAGTGCCAAAGTAATTGCAATGTAGTGCAGCTTTGAAGGTTGCTGACAGCAGTTTGGTGTCTTAAATACAATTATGAGTCTGTTCTGTGGACATTGTCCATTTCCTGTGGTGTATGTCATATTTACAGAATTTCAGCATTTTGCCCTTTTCTGCATTTTGAAGGTCCTATCCCCCAACCAAAACAAAAATGAATGCATTTGTTTGAGCCCCTTTAAGAAGGATAATTATTATTACTGGGCTTTTAATGAAGCTGGACTCTGGAATACATACAAGGATACATAAAATTTCTTGTGGTGTGTAAATTAACATAACAGTAGCCACAGTTTTTGTTAAGTTCAAAATGTTTGGGAATAATGGTCACAGGTTTAGAATGAAGTTTCCGGCCAGTTTCAGTGGGAACCAAATGAGATACAAGTCAGTGAATTCTTATTTGAGAGAAACTTTTCCAACCTTGCAGACCTCCACCAAAACGCACAATGTCCAAGGCTCTAACATTGACATCAGCTCGACGGGGTAATGCAGAGGAGCTATGGCGCCATTCCCGAGAGCCATTGAAACAACCACTCCTCAAGAAGCTACTTACAAAGGAGGAACTGGCTGAAGAAGCTTGCTTTGCCTTCTCAGCTGTGCTGAAATACATGGGAGACCTTCCGTCAAAACGACCTCGTATAGGCAATGAATACACTGACCAGATCTTTGATGGTCCACTCAAACATGTATGTGCAGTCAAATTTTATGGGAATTTAAATATTTTAGTAGTTAAAAATTCCTTGAAAATCTGTTCTGTTTTTACGCAATGTAATGAAGGAGAATGTCTGTAAGGGGAAGACTTGTGATAAGTGAAATGAAAAATTTGGTTAATTTTCAGGTCCATTTTCATATGTTGATCTCAGGCAATTATTTGTAATATTCAAATTATGAAGATTATAGATGTACATTATTAGGATATATCCAGTGTATTCTTAGGGCAGTTTGGATATACAGTTACTTCAGTGCTAAATAGAACTTCTGGAAACACAAGCTATGATGGACCATGTAAAAAAATTGTAATGTAAAGTTATCAGTAATGTGAAGTCATTTCTTGGTGGCACAGTTGCAGTTTCTTCAGTTACTTCACACACGTTCTCGCATGGGGGTTTTCATTACGTGGTCTTCATTGCTCATTCAGTCACATCATGTTATCATCTACCGCAACAAAATCTTCCGAACTACAGTTGAAGTTTAGACTTTGCTGCACCGTCTCTATGACATGGTTTGGTTGGTAAACTAATGACAGCCATAGAACCAGAAGCAAACAGTCAGTAGGTTGTGCACGTTGATGAAATGGCCTGCACTTGAGTATCAACTCTGGTACAATTTAGCCATCAAGAAAGAGTATTGATTATAAAGCCTTTTACATGCATTAAATGGGAAATCTCTGTTTATAAATCCAAAAAATGAACTCCTAAATTTGGAACACTTTTTCATGACAACTTTGTTTGTGAGAAAATTTAATATTATTCTTATGGGATTTCAGGCAGGTCTTTGTGTATCTGAATCCTTGCTTGGGAAGCTTTGTATCCAGGGAACACTGCATACCAAGTTTCTTACAATGGATATTTGTAAACATGCATATATAATATTATGCAAAATGTACTGAGTAGCTTGTATGCAAATACATGCGAATACAGTTATCCTAATGTTATACATCTTCTGTGCAAAACATATACATAAATAAGTTAAATTACCAACAAACTGTACGACAAATTTCACTTATGCACATATAAAGGAGATTGCTCCAACATGTTTCAGCTATTTCTTATAACCATCTTCAGGTAGCACTGATATACAAAGTAGTTAAAATTCATCATTTACTGCCAATAAAGTTAAATTTTAACCCATATATATCGTTTATATACCAGTACTTCCTGAAGATGGCTATATGCAATAGCCGAAACATGTTGGTGTAGTCTCCTGTCTATGTGGATAAGTGAAATTTGTTTTTTACAGAAACCATGCCGTTGTGTATTAACAAATTTGTGTAATGTATTACATACCATCAGGACACAACAGTATATCAGTACAGTGATATAATATATAAAAGCAGGTCACATTACGGCTACATGTTTAGAATGTAAATGGTCATCTTCAGGCCAATAAAGAACATTTTTTAAGGTACAATAAAGTAGCACTCAATGGGATCCCATTTCGTTTACAGTAAAAGTTAAAATAATGTATGATGAAATTCCTATTTATAATTAAAACAATTAAATAAGACAGTAATCAAGTAAATTAAAATCATCAAGATATTACAATGTTGTGGGCCTCAATATGGTTGCTAAAACAATAGTACTCTATCTATGTATAGGTAACCAAGAGAAACATGTGACATTACCATTGCAATTGGAATATTTGACCACTTCGTCCCGTATGTATTATGTATAAATCAGTCAGTTGCGTAGGTTATGAAGCGGCTGAGGTTTAGTTTAATTATAGAAATTTGTTTTGCAGTTTGTTGGTAATACAAGTTGTTTACTGTTACCTTAATTACTACATCCTCCTATATCACCACTCACATCATCGGGACAACGTAACTGCGCCTCATGGGCTTCCCAACCTCAGAAGTCGGCTACACTCCTGCCATGCCCAGGAGGGAGGACCACAAAGTTCACAAGGACATGTGGTGGCATTGGACTCCCCCTCCCAAAAAGAACCTTACTTATAATAGGATATTGACAATGATAAATTTGCATGACACAGAGGAGCTCTGTTCTCACTCATATTCTTAAACAAAATGTTGACATTCTTCAGTAGTGGTATATATATATATATTTTATACTGCTTTGGTATTCATAAGGGTTAGACAGATGTGTGGGAAATATTTGTACTTCATTTAATACCACATTTGTGGTGTTTCTTTTGTTAGGTATGTATTTATCTTATTACTTTTGTTCATGATAGTGCCGTAGTTTGTTGTGACAAAATGTCTTCTTCTTTTTTTTTTTTTTTAATTTTATATGTATATATCAGTATAATGTTTAGAGGTGCTGCTGCTGCTGCATTGTTATTCTTGTCTTTCTTACACTTACAGTGGTCTCATTATAACAGATTTTCTTGTGCTGTTGTAATAAGGTATTGTATGTCCATCTTGTAAGATGGCTTTAGGGAAGTGTTTGTAATTTGGAATATGTTCTCATTGAGGCTTTGTTGTGGTGCTATATATTGCTTGGGTACAATTTCATATATTCAGGCCATATTTTTTAAATACATTAATGTAGTCTGATAACTTAATTGTAGGAAATTCTCCGTGATGAGATCTACTGCCAGATCATGAAGCAGTTAACAGACAACAGAAACAGGCTGAGTGAGGAACGTGGCTGGGAGCTGATGTGGCTTGCAACAGGTCTCTTTGCCTGTAGCCAGAACTTACTCAAGGTGGGGTACAGAAAACAGGATACTATAGTGTTAAAATACACTGCAGAATGAGAAAGTTACAACTGTAAATGACTGCAGTATTTTAGGACAGAATTTGGTAATACCATATATACCATACCATTTATCTGACAGAATTTTTCTGGGTGGTTGCGGATGTTATGACATATGGTCTGGCAGAATTTTTTTCATTTTCCTCCAAAACACCAATAAATTATAATCAGGCCACATCTCATCATATCCCAGAAGGCAATATTATTTGTTGCCACCATCACAATGTTATTAAATCCTTGTTGTTCTGTCTGATTTGATAGTATTTAATATCAGTGTGAAGAATCTGGTAGAAAATTACTGTTATTTCTCCATTGGCAGTTATAACCAATCAGTTTTGCAAGTGTCTAGTGTATTGATTGAAAACCTTCTTTCCATGCCTGTATACAAAGTACAGAGAATGAAATTTCCTATCAGACTCCATAATTTTTTAGTTATTGTGAGCTATGAATACTCTCCGTTGTATTAACTTTTTGCATATAGCATTGGCCCTTAGTTATTTCCATTATTTTTTTATCTGACTGGTCTGAGATAGCTAAAATTCAAAAGGAAATTAAAAAGTGAGTTTGAAAATACCTTTGAAATGATGGAAGGATTGTGTTTTGTACTACTTGCTAACATGTGTTGGTAAATCTAATACTGGAAAAGATTATGAATTTGATTACAAAGTTCAGCTTCCTTTTGGTGGTGGGATGTAACAAGTGTGAATATCATGTGACAAGAGTTATTGAGAAATTTGTTGTCTCAAAGCAAATAACTAATGATAATGGCAGTGAGTCTGTAGTTAATAGTGACGATTATTACATTATAGTGTTCATGTTGTTGTTAGTGGCAGAGTACTGCTTGATGGTTATATGTCACACACACTACAAGCAAAAGTTGCGTTTCATGAATACTACCAACACACTGATGGTTGTGTAATTGTAATATGTATTCCAGCCTTTAAAACATTCAGAATGTTGATTAGTTTACACATTATGATTTTTTTTAAGAACACTGTGTTGTTCAAAGCAGTGGTTGGCAGAAAAATTGAGATAAATGTGCAGGAAGAGAATTCTGAATCTTTTCAATGGGGAATGTGGGAATTTTAAATGTAAGAATTAGGACAATCAACTGAGTTGCCTAGTGTGTAAAAGAGTGATAATATGAATTGTTCTAAAGAAGTTTAACTGTGTATTGATAATGTCAGATGTGTTTTTAAGTAGAGTTGAACTGTTACAGTCATGATCCTTGGGTGTATGGATAATGATCATGGTAATATGGTCATGACAATTAGATACAACTGTGTCATGATTAAATGTTGGTTTAATTATTGTAAATTGTGATTTTCAAGGAACTGACCTTGTTTCTGCGAACACGAAGGCATCCCATATCACAGGATTCTCTACAACGACTCCAAAAGACCCTTAGGAATGGACAGAGGAAATATCCACCCCACCAGGTGGAAGTGGAAGCCATTCAGCACAAAACAACACAAATATTCCATAAGGTCTATTTCCCAGATGATACAGATGAGGTATGGATCATTACAATAAATATCAACCATCAGTCACTAAAAGAGAAAGCAATGAGACACGCTAAGCAAATGCTTCTTGACATTCCCTTGTCTTAAGGAAGACATGGCTTGTTTGTAAATAGGCGTACATTTCATTCTCTGAGAAATTAAATACCCTTTCTCACAGCAGAAATCCATGTAATTAGAAAAATGTCGAATATAATATTTGTTTATTTGAAATGTTTTTTCCTCCAAATGACACTTGTTAGTGTTTATGAAGTCATTTTGTTTTACTGCTTGCTCTTGCCTTGTTAAATGTCACAGGGTAGTAAGAATGGCATATATATTCCCTTCACAAGAACTGATTTTCAGATGAATTACGCAAGTGGATGGACAGGTGAGGAATCGTAATTGTAAGTTCCGTGGTATGGTGTTATTTTACATTTGCATACTTTTAAATTTTTAGTTTGACATATCTGTACAAAATGATGTTTGGTCTGTAAAACCTAAGGGTATTTAATTTTACATTAATATTTACTTTAAATTGTTCATTCATTTAAAGCATGTGGTATGGTCTAGTGTTGTGTATCATTCAGTTTTGATTTTAAATCTCTGTCTTACTTATAGTGCTTGAATATTGTACTTTGTAAGACTCATTAAACTTAGCAGATTTCCAACTTTATTTATTCTTTTATTTGATCATGAAGCAAGGTTTTCATTTAGCAATAATAGCATCACATACCAGTACAAGAAAACAGTATGCCAGCTTATAATGTTTGGTCTTCAAAGGGATGAAGTGGCTGCAGATTCTCTGGAAGGCTGTCTGCTTATGTTAACCTTTCGATGCTAGAATAAAATGCCTCTAGTGATGTGTAGAAGACCAGTATTTAAATGTGGACTGCATAACAGCTGATATATTTCTGTGACATTTAGCATTTTGAGCATCACATTGTGCATTACATACACATAATGTTTGGCACAAAAGTAATGATGTGTGTTAGATGCTTGGGTAAGACTTTATTGTTTGCAGACTGGTGGTCTGCTGACTAAGAATTTGGCCAACCGCCATCTTGCAAACAAAAAACTCTTTATGTAAGGTACAGCCAAGTAAACTGCTTCCACCCTGCCCTTTCACCTGTGCACAGGAAGAGCTTTAGTTTTGGAATTGTTGTGTTTGTTTTTGACTACAACTGATGGTGGTGGAACAGTTCAGAAACCAAGTAATGCAGTGTAGTGTAATAAACCATCTCTGGAAACTTTTATAATTGTCCTGCAGTTCTTGTTTTATCAGTATTTGGATATTTTACAGGCATTTGAGGTTGATTCCTCAACAAGGGCAAAGGACTTCTGTCAAAACATATCTCAACGCCTGAACCTGAGGTCTAGTGAAGGTTTCAGCTTGTTTGTCAAGATTGCAGACAAAGTGATCTCAGTGCCAGAGGGAGACTTCTTTTTTGATTTTGTTCGACACTTGACGGACTGGATAAAAAAGGCACGTCCCTCAAGGGATGGTGAGTAATTTGGAATGTATTGAAATAATATAGAATTTTGGGTTGAAGGCAGAAGGTGATGAATCAAAGTACCACTGTGTTCTTTTACAATAAAGCCTCTTTATTTTACACTAAAAATGCAACACATCTCAAGTCTCAAGTGTCAAAATTTAGACATCCATGCATATGCAATTATTTTTTGTCTTACATTACAATATGTATGCTTACAACATTGGGAAAATATAATGTGTGAAATATGAGTATGGTGTTTAAAAGACAAGAGCAGGATCAAAGTATCAGAAAAAGAATTTGTGAGCCTTGGCTGGATAAGCACAGTCAGATGAAGCAAGAAATACTGAAATATTCGAGATGGCTGGTAACCTTGTCAATAAAGCCAACTTGGTGCACAATGTTTCTTAGTATGTTTATTTCTTTTCTCTGGTATGCAGGGTGGAATTCCACCCTGCATACCAGACAGTCATCCATACAGAATAACAAGTACCAAGTGTCACATAAATACAGTTGTTTCTCCTGATGATAGTCACCGAAACATGTAGAGAAAAGAAATAAACATACTAAGAAAAATTATGCACCAAGTTGGCTTTATTTACAAGATTATGCAAGGATGCACGGTCAACAAAACCTTAAAAAAATGGCTGGTAATGTAGTTGAAGCAATTGCTGCATGGTAAGACTGCAGATATAATGAGTGAAAGCTGGAGAAATGTAGCAAAGAATAACATGAGTTTACAAACGTGTAGGATGAGGATTAAGAAGAAGGAGTATGAAATTCTTGAAAGAGGATTTAGAAACAAGTAGCTGCTTAATCCCTCAAGAAAAGAAGAAAGTGCGGTATAACTAAATATGTGATGAGTATATTAATTTATTACTTTTCTTCTGTTGCTTTAGAAAGTTACAAAATACTTAATGGTTATAACACACTGTGGAGCCATTCAGACCACAATGTATTACCATATAAGACTTCTACTAATGCTAAATGCTCAACTCATAATACAATAATTATTGCATCAATGCTGTATGAAATTTTTTCTTTCTGTTGTCTTTCCCTCCCTCTTTTAAAGGAATGAATATTATGTTACATTAATTGAACAGATACTACATAATGTTGCATGTAGAAGAGTTGAAACATGCTTCTCTTACTCATGTTTTTTAAGCTATGTTCTGTATGATTAATTTTTCTGCCCTGACATTCTTGTTGTTTAGAAATGAAAATGAAGTGTGTAAGTAGTACTTAGCACGCTACATTCACTTTCCCTCCACTTTCAATTTCACTGTTTATTATTGTCCATATACTTCATTCTAAGCTATACAATATATGCAGCTGATATAGTATTATTAAATATTCATTAAGTAATGTATCATGCTTATCTGTTGAAACTGAATTTGTTTACAGGTACTTCACCACAGTTCACATATCAGGTGTTCTTCATGAAGAAGCTGTGGACAAACACAGTTCCAGGAAAGGACAGAAACTCTGACCTTATCTTTCACTTTCATCAGGAGCTACCGAAACTTCTCCGAGGTATTCAGTTTTTTCAAAATTTACTTCTGTCAGGAATATTTATATACTTGCAGTCATGCTATGAATAAAGCTATGAACCTGCAGTTTTAAAATCTTTTAAATTTATTGTGACTGAACTACATACATGGAGGTACCAGCATTACAGAGCAAACAAGATAAATTTTAAATGTAGTAATTTTTTGTTTGTAATGAAAGGTGTTATTATGATCACGATATCTTGAGTGAACATCAACCCCAAATGCTCTCACCATCAGTTTGTCCAGTTTTCTACTTCATCCAGCCCCAAAGTCATTCAGTGTTATGAACATTTAAATTTTGGTATCAGACTCAAAATGCCAACCACTGTATTCATGTAGGTAGCATGTGTTGTGTATGAGAGCCTGTGTTCAAACCTCATCCTGAAGTCTGGCTTGTATCAGTTTTCATAGTGCTTCTCAGCCCTTCTAGGAAATGCTGGTGTAGCAGACCTAGCTTAAATTAGGCCCCTATCGTGTCCTTCAATACCCTCTCCTATTTATTACTCGTTTATTATATCATTGTTCAGTGCTATATAATCTGAGCCATTGAAAGTGTTGGTGCATGAACCATACATAAATAAAACAGAAGTTTGAGAGAAAAGTTGGAACACTATTTCATTTTTCCAACTAGAAATAATAGAATTGATGAATGTATGTTATGGATGTTAGATAACATGTTACTCAGCAGAACATTTGGACATGTGTGTGAGGAAGTGACAGGTGGATGGGGAAAATTGCATAATAAGGAGCTCCACAGTTGTACTTTTCATAAAAGTCATTATGATAAACACGTGGATACAGGTAGAATGGTGAAGTTGTCCATGTCCAGGCCACAGAGGCATACAGGGAGACTGGAAGTACAGTACTACTGCACTAATTTCCTTACATTGACACTAGATAGAGGTGCATGGTTAACTACATGCCTAGCCAGTTATCCCTGGAAAGGAACCCTAGTACCCAATGGACAGGAGACAGAGTGGCTTCAGAGCTGATCTGGGTGTATTGGAGAAGAGAAACATCTCTTGCCGCTTCCAGGATTCAAACCCTAGACCATCCAGCCCTTAGCCTAATCTCTGTACTGGCTATGCTATCCCAGGTTCTTGTATGTATGGGAGATATTAGAAATATACAGAAAATCATCAGCAAGCCTGAAGAGAATAGATGAGAGTACCTGGAGATCTGGGCATAGATGGAATGATTGTGTTAAAATGGATCTTAAAGAAATAGCTAGCTGGACATTGGTTGGATTCATCGGGCTCAGGATAGGGTAAATTGCTGAGCTCTTGTGGAGATAGTAATGAACTTCGGCTTTCATAAAAAATTAGGAATGTCTTGGCTAGTTGATCAGCTCTCTGCTTTTCAAGAAAATCTCTTCTCCATAGAGTTAGTTATTTTGTTAGTTACTAATGAGTATCTTATAAAAGTGCAATCCAAAGTGTAGGTCTTAAAGATTTAGAAGAAAAAAATACATGACTGGAAGGTTTGTCAATGTTTGCAAAATGTGACATTGGGAAGGTAACAGTGAGTAAGGTAATACAGTAGTGACTAGTGGTTGTGTATGTAACTGAGTTTGTTTGATTAGCATAGTAAGGTAATACAGTAGTGACTTGTGGTTGTGTATGTAGCTGATTCTGTTTGATTAGCATAGTAAGGTAATACAGTACTGACTTGTGGTTGTGTATGTAGCTGATTCTGTTTGATTAGCATAGTAAGGTAATACAGTACT
>Ga0131853_10002014_pt1 | contig 36322 bp, 38 predicted proteins | sample TergutLab28metaG_FD_92764 | JGI IMG/M metagenome (GOLD analysis project Ga0131853, IMG submission 92764) | Labiotermes labralis P1 segment gut microbial communities from Petit-Saut dam, French Guiana - Lab288 P1 (version 2) (version 2) | ecosystem: Host-associated > Arthropoda: Insects >... | reverse complement strand
CAATTTGCGAATAATCCGCACAAAGTAAAAAACCTTTATTATTGTCCTTGGTAAAGCGACTTGTGAATAGTTGACGAATACGTTTTGCTTCTTCGGAACGAGCCGGTATATTTTGAAGATTTGGTTCGGAACTTGAAAGACGTCCTGTGACAGTTACCGTGTTGTTGAATGTTGTGTGAATAAAACCTTGTTCATCCATAAGATTTTTATAACCATTGACATACGTTGAATTAAGTTTAAAAATCTTTCTGTAACGCAGAATCAAAGGAACTATTTGGTGTTTGTTTTTTAATTTTTGCAAGACCTCTTCGTTTGTTGAAAATCCTGTCTTGGTTTTCTGAAGTGTATCAAGACCAAGTTTCTTGTATAAAATATCACTTAGTATTTTTGGAGAATTAATGTTGAACCGTTCGCCTGCTTGGCTATATATTTGCTCGGATATATCATTAATTTCTTGTGTAAGCTCGTCTGATACCCTTGTTAATGCATCATTTGAAAGCTTTGCCCCATTTCGTTCCATTTCAAGCAAAATATCTACGAGAGGAAGTTCAATATTTTGGTAAAGATCAAACATCTCTCGCTCACGTAATTTTTGACTGAAATAAATTGTTAAATTCGGTTCGCATCCAAGCAAATATGCACAAATCTTTGCATCAATTTTGACATTATTTAATTCAATTTTTCGTGTTGCAAGTAACTTTTTAAGTTCTTTACTGTCGACAACAAATTTTGGAATATCACATTGAAAAAATGGTTTGAGTGTTTGAATGATTTCTTCGTAATCAAGTCCACCATCAATCAAATTTTTCAGAACATGAATTTTATATTGGTGATATTCATTGACAGAGTTTTTTTGTGACAAACTGAAAAACTCATCATTATATTCAATCGAAATTCCTATGCAATCTTTTGATGTAATAATTAAATTAACCGCAGTTATCAAATCTTGAATAGTCTTGACTTCATTGATTTGTGTTGGAATGTTTTCTTTTCGCTCGGAATTAGTAGGTGCATGTTTGATGTCACCCCACAGATTACTACGTTTAATCAGGCTCTTGAATCCCCGTTCATTGAATGCGGTATATGTTTCACCGCCAAGAGGCATAGTAAATTTAAAACCATCAAAATTAATGTCAAGTGGAACATCTGTTATAATTTTTGCAAGTTGATAGCTCTTGTAAACCATCTCTTTACTATCTACAAGTTTTTGACGTGTCGTAGCAGATGTTACTTTGTCAATAGAGTTATACAGATTGTCGATACTTGAAAATTGTTGAACAAGTTGGAGTGCGGTTTTTTCACCGATACCTTTTGCCCCTGGGATATTATCAGAGGTATCGCCTTGAAGAGATTTTATATCTATGAATTGAGATGGTATAATTTCTTTTTCAAGAATAACACGATTGTTCGTCCAAATATCAAGAGATGTTACACCAGTTTTTGTCAGGTGAAGTTCAACACTCTGCCCTTTAACATTATTATCGCTTATAAGTTGGAATGCATCTCTGTCTGCGGTTAAAATAATTACTGGCATATCCGATTCTTGTGACAATGTACCTATGATATCATCCGCCTCAAAACCTTGTTTTTCAATAATCGAAACGCCCATTATATCAAGAAGTTCCTTTAGATCGGCAATTTGTGAAATAAGGTCATCGGGTGTGGTTCTGCGACCTGCTTTGTACTCGGTAAAGAGATTATGTCTAAAAGTCTTTGCACGAACGTCAAATGCAACCGCAATGTGAGTTGGTTTTAAATCTTCTATTCCTTTGAAAAGCATATTTAAAAATCCGTATGTTGCACCTGTTGGTTTGCCTTTGTGACTGAACTGGGTTCCGTTTGCCCCGAATGCATAGAATGCCCTGTTAATGAGACTGTTACCATCTATAAGTAAAAGTTTTTTTTCCATGTGACTATTCTATCATAGTTTTAGCATTCCTAAAGAACAAAAGCACCGTAAGGTGCTTTTGTTCCAATCTAGGAACTATCGCTAAATTTTTTGTACTAGAATCTCGGCTCTAATGCACCACTTGCGTGCTTTTGTTCTTTATCAGAATTCTAGTTGGTTCCACCATTATGAACAGAGATTGTCATTGATCGAAGGTTAAGTCGTGAACCATTGGTATCATGAAGTGCGGTTTGTATATCACGAGATTCATCTGGAGTAAGCGGTCTTGGACTTCGTGCGACTACGTTAACGTTTCCGCTTGTGCTCTTTTCTACTATTACATCTTCAACAATTTCACGATTTTTAATAAGTCTTTCTGCTCCACCTTCAAATTCCATAATTGCAAGAAGTTCGTGTCTAGCGTTCGATGCTCGTTCAACCTCTGCAGGGTCATTTGAATTGTTAATGATACTGTTCAAAGTTGAGAGTTGCACATTACGTTGTGTTGTGCGTTGTTCACGCGTAAATGTAAACATACACTGAACCGCTTGGGCGCCTCCACCGCCTCCTACGGGAGTTCCGCTGTTGAGACTGAAATTCAAGTATCCTGTTACGATAAGCAAAACGAACATACCGGCAAGTATCATAAGTTTGCGACGCTTTGTAAATGTGTTTTTCCAACTCCTCTTGTGCTTGGTTTCAATCGGTGCTTGGCCCTCGGTTATAGCAGGTTGTTGTTTTTTAAAGCTTAACCTTTTTTGTTTTGGAGCCTGAGGTTGTTCGATGATTTCCATTTTTTCATCTCCTTTATTTTTAAATATAGTTATCTTTATTCGTTCTTTTGTAATGATATGCAAGATTTATGTTGCAAAATTTGTCGAATAATTAACCTGGCAATACTTCAATATTTGCATTAGCGTCGGCCACAATTGCTTGAACCGCCCTTAGGATATTAAGCCGAATTCCTATATCATGTGCCCCTTGAGCAACAACGATTACACCCAAAATACGAGGATTAAATTGTTGAATAATTATTGGATTACCGCCTACAAGAATTGGAGTTCTTACAATTGTAGTCGTTGTTGTGGTCTGTCCATTTGGGCCTGTTTGTGTTACTGTGCGTTCCTCAACATTATAGGCTATTTCCATTGTAGGGCTTCCTATGACCGTTAACATTACACTTACATTGCCTACTCCATTCATATTTTTAATTGTACGTGTTAATTGTTGTTCCATTTCGCGCGCAAATGCATTCGTGTTGGCGATGATTAGGTCTCGATTATTACTGCCTCCAGATCCACCTCCACCAAGAAAACTTGAAGCATATATGACTATCATTATAAGTATGACGGCGGCAACCGCATAGATATGAATGTTTTTAATTTTACGAATTTTACCAAATATGCTTTGAGGTTTGGTTGTGTTTGACTGTGACAAGTTATTTCCTATTGTTGGTTGATTGGCAACAGTCTGTGGAGGCTTTGGTGGGGGCAATGGGAGATTTTGTACAGATTGAGGTTTGGTTGTTGATGAAGGTGAACTTTGTGTTGGTGCACGTTTAACAGGTGCATTATCGCTTGCCTGCTCGGTTCTTGACATAACTTCGCCCTCAAGTTCTTGCTTTGGAAATTTTAGCATTGTGTCCCCCTTTTACTTATTACAAATCAGCCCAGTAATTAAAACGTGTAGATTATCTGTTGTTCGCTTACCCTTAGAATTGCTCTGACTATTCGTATGATTTCGTCACGAACATTTATGTTACCATCATTTGTTACAACAACACCGGTTGCGTTTACAAAAACATTTTCAATTTGAAAATTAGGAACATCTCGTATTGCTGTTAAAGTAATAAGTACATTTTGAAATCCGGCGGCCTCTAAGGCAATAATTGTGCGATTAGTAGCGGCAATTTGCGATTGCATGCCTATGTTATTTATAAGATCCCAATCATAATCAAATGCACCTCCAAAACTTATATTTCCGCGAAGAAAGCCAGGCAAAGGTGCCACGATTACAAGCAATATAAAAAATGCATAAATTGTGCGTATGAATTTACTCATTGTGCTTTTTGTTAATATAAGTTCAATAACTACGCCTATCACTACGACGCCGGCAATGCTTAGAAGCCATGTATTCATTTATACCTCCTTTTTAGAATAAAGAATTTCCGGTCATTATTACAAGGCCTATTGTTATAAAGTACATAAACGCAGCACCGATAAGCACAGAGGCAAGCATTGAAAATGATTTATTAATTGTGGTGAGAAAATTTGATATGCGATCATCAGCAATTGGTTGAGTGATTGCGGCGGCAAGTTTCAAACCCAACGAAAACACAACGATTTTAACAACAGGAGCAAATACTGCGCCAATTAAAAGGTAAAGGCCGGCAAGTCCAATTGCGTTTTTTATAAGAACACTTGATGCCATCACTAGATCAAAGCCTTGGCTTATATAACCGCCTAGGATTGGAACGGAACTGCTTATCGTCATACGTGCCGCCCTGATTGATAATCCGTCATGAGCACCTGCGGTGATACCTTGTATTGCAAGGAAACCAAGAAACATCGTGAAGATAATACCGATAAGCCATTTATACAACGAAGTAAAGAATGATACAAATTTATCCAAACGTGTGTTAGGAGATAAATGTCCGACAACAGAGAAAACAAGTGTTATTATAAAAATCGGCATTATTACAAGTGTGAAAATTTGCATTACTCCGTTTGATAAAATTGCGACCGCAGGTTTGTAAACTCCTGCTGAAACGGTGCCACCTACGGCGACCATTAAACTTAGTAAAATTGGAAAGATTATATTCATTTGATTGGTCATTGAGGTAAGTGCATTACCTACGGAGAGCACTATACTTGTAACCATTGTCATTGTTATTACAACGACTGCGGCATAGGTTACAAAATGGATTATGTCCTTTACACCACCTTCACCACTTTCATGCCTTAGTGTTTGTATAAAGCCTGATAATATGGTAATACCGATTATCAAGGTGAGTATTGGCAATACGTCCAAGATTACTCCACCAAAAAGTGCAAGCATTGCAACAAATAAATTAGGATAGTTTGATGCAAAATCACCGTTAAGTATTTGTCTGACCTGGGCACCAAAATTATTTGTACCAAACAGATTCAATGTCCCCGAACCCAGATTTCCAACAATATTATCAAGATTACCAAAGTCGATTCCACCCAAAGTGTTGTTAACGTTATTGGTGATATCGTATTCAATATCTGTTCCACTTAATCCTGCGGCAGATAAAACATTTTCTGTAGGAATAAATATCAACGAAATAAAAAAGGCAACGAGAAGTGTGTATTTGAAAATTTTTCTTGCCTTTGATATTGGCTTGCGATGTCTGTGCATAGGCGATATATTGCCGTTACTAATTGAAAGAGTTTTTTTTACTTTGTACACTGAAATTGCGTGACGAAAGGATAAATTATTTGTTTTTGACATTCCCCCTCCCACAAACGACTTCTTAAGGCAATACACTTATGATTACGTCTATAAGATTATTTATGATAGGAAGGGCAAGGACTAGTATCAAAACTTTTCCTGCTAATGTAACTTTTTTCGACATTGCAGTGTTACCTGCATCTTCACAAATGTTTGCGGCAAATTCTGTTAGATATCCTATACCAATAATTCTGAGAAGTGCGGAAAACATATTTGCCCCACCTTGGCCGTCTCCTCCGATACCTGTTGCACCTGCAATTTGAGTGATGCTTTGAATAATTCCTTGAAGTTGTTCTACAAACAAAAGAACAACCAAGATGCCGCCACCAAGTCCAAGCAGGATTGCGATTTCTGGTTTGTGGGGTTTAACCATAAGAACAAGAAAAGTTGTAATAATTGCAACCCCGATTATAACCATGATGTCCATTACTATTTATTATGTTTTTTCAATCAAAATAAGAATTTAAATTTTAGCAAGTTTCACTAGTAAAGTGAGAATAAATTACGCACCGTTCCGAAAAGTTCAGCTATAAGATTAATAACCATTAAAAGCGTTATAACAACGGCGGCAAGTGATACTATTGTACCAAGTTCATCTTTACCACTTTGCTTTAATACAGTTGAAACCACTGCGGCCAAGATACCTACTGCGGCTATTCTGAAAATTATATCTATTCCACCCATTACACAATAATTATGAAATCAAGTTTTCTTTTATTCAGTGAAACCTAGATAAGCAAAATCACCGCAGCAATTCCCAGGATAATACAGATTTTGAGATAAATTGAAGCTTCTTTTTTTTGTGCAGTTTGAGCATTTTTGAGAAAGCCATCAAATTGGATTTTTTTATTTTCAAGTTTTTCACCCTCTTCTATTGCACCATGTCGGCCAAGTTCATAAAAAAATTCAGTAATAATTGAAATCTCGTGAGCTTTGAGTTTATTCCACATTAGTGTGGTTATATTTTGATAGGTTATATCTTGTTTGTCGGTTAAAAGATTGCTGTAGCCTTGTAGAAGAGATTGAAAATGGCGAGAATAGGTTTTGTAGTATCGTTCGATAACTTGTAAGGTTATATTTTTACTAAATGAGATTTCAATTGAAAGATGGTCACAAAAAGAAATTAGGTTTTCAAAAAAAACTTTGCGAGATTTATAATGCATGTAAATATAAAAGCCTAATACAACGAAAGAACAAAAGATTGCGACGAGTAAAAACAATTGCATATCTTATTAAATGAAAGATCTTAAAATGTTATGTATATTAACCTGCAACCATGCGAAGGTTTTTATCATATACGCCTTGAACCTTGCCAGGTGTGTCACCAATGCCCAAAACAACATACCTATCAAATACCTGTTCGTTTATAAGATCACAAAAGTATGGCTTTGTACGAATTTCATCAATGCCTGATGCATGGACAGAGGCGATAACACCTACACCCGATCGTGTTGCAAGTTTAAGCATTTCTATATCAGATTTTGTTGCAACCTCGTCTGTTATTATAATGTCAGGTCGCATGCTTCTGACACCATTTTCAAAACCAAATGCTTTGTTAATTCCTGTTATAACATCTGTTGTGTCGCCAACATCAAGTTGGTTTTCACCAAGATGTGCGGCAGCTATTTCTCCTCTTTCATCAAGTACAAGCGTGTTAAGCAGTTGATATTTATCAGAAATTTGCCATGCAAGATCGCGAAGAAATGTTGTTTTTCCACATCCAGGAGGAGATATAACAAGAGTTCTGAGTGGCCTTGGATTTTCAAAAATAAAATTTAGAACAGGATATGAACAACCTCTGATTTCGTGAGGAACACGTATATTAAGACTTTGAACGTTTTTAATTGTCAGAACTTGCCCACGTTCAACAACAACTTCTCCACAGATTCCTATCCGAATACCACCTCGGATTGTAATGAATCCTTGTTTAAGTTGTTCGTTAATTGCATAAATTGAATAACTGCTTGCTTTGTGAATAATTGTTTCAATATCCGCCCTGGTTACAATTATTGGGTTATGTGGATTATTAGAAAGACCGTTTTGTGTAAGATATCTGTTTTTACCAAATGCACAAACAATTGCAGGTGCATTTGTTCGCAATCGAAGTTCGTTAATATTATCATGCGGTAATATCGAAAACGCAGAACGCAGATGTTCTGGTAAAATTTCCGAGATAAGTTTGGCAATAGATTGTGTCGAGTTCATGTTATATAAGTAGTTAACTATTAACGACTTGTTGCTATGTTTTTATACTTGATTATAAAAGTTTTGTCGAAATTATTAATCCCTTGGTATTGTACAATTTGGCTTTGCAGGTGGACGTTTTGGAGAATTATGCCCACCTCCTCCATGAGATTTATGCGAAGATGAATTATGGTGGTTAATTTCTACAAGCTCGCCATGTACATGTGGATTTAGTGGTTTGAGTTCAACAAGTACCACATCACAACCAATTTTACAAATACGTTCAAATGGAATAAATACATCCCCTTTGCGTTTAAATAACGAAAAGCCACTCTCACCTGGCACAACAAAACCAAGCACTCTTGCACTTTGTCTTGAAAAGACAACATCGCAAATACGACCTAGAACTTTTCCATCTATTACATTTATAACTTGTTTTTGCCTAAGTTCGCAAAACGAGAGTTCATGGCTCATGTTTTATATATATGTGATTGATTGCAATATATGTCATTATTCGACAAAAATTTAAATATTCTGCTTTAGTAATTATAGAGATATATAAAAATTAATACAAAAAGTGGTCGAAAGTGGTTGCCTAAAGAATAGATTTATGATAAAAATAATTAAGGTGGCTTAGAGGTAGAGGCAAATTTATTTGGGGGAACTTCTACTTCTAGCAAAAACCTTACAAACAAAAGGGGCGTGAATGTTATTCGGAGAATACTTTCATCAGGTTGACCAAAAAGGACGAGTTAGAATTCCTGCAAAGCTTAAAATAGGGCTTGGGGAGAATTTTTTGGTTACTAAAGGAACTAACTCCTGTTTGTTTGTTTTTTCTAAAGAGACTCTTGAGACAAGTTTATTTTCAAAGTTAGAAAATGTTCCACTCTCAGATTCAAGTTCTTCACTGCCCCTTCGGATGTTATTTTCAAGTGCATCTGAGCTTGATGAAGACAATCAAGGGCGAAGTCTTTTGCCTAAAAACCTCAGGGATTTTGCAAAGATTAAAAAAGACATAGTGTTCTTGGGTGTTGGAAATCGAGCAGAAATTTGGGCTAAGGAAGAATACGACCGGTATATTAATGGTGTAGATTTTGACAATGCAATGGAGGAGTTACAAAAACATGGAGTTTAATCACGAACCAGTATTGCTTGATGAGGTCATTAATGGCCTTGATTTGAGACCTGGTATGAGTATTATTGATTGCACTATGGGCGGTGGTGGACACAGTTTGGCTATGATTGAAAAAATTCTCCCTAATGGTTCATTTATTGGCATTGATCAAGATATGATTGCGGTTGAAACCGCACAAACCCGAATTACCAACTTTTTAAAAGGATTAAGACATGGCAAAGGTTTTCAATTTTATAACGAGAATTTCAAGAATATTGATAAGATTTTCCAGACGTATAAGTTACGCAAAGTAGACGCAATTTTGGCAGACATTGGTGTTTCAAGTTATCAAATTGATACGCCAGAGCGTGGACTCTCGTATATGGTTGATGGCCCACTTGATATGAGGATGGGAATAAAATCAAAAAAGAAAGCAATCCATCTTGTCAATGAGTTAAGTGAAAAGCAACTTGCGGAACTTATTAAAAACTTTGGAGAAGAAAAATATGCAAAATCAATTGCAAAAAACATAGTTACCGCAAGACCTGTTGCAAATTCAACACTTGCACTTGCAAAGATTTGCGTTAACAGTGTGCCATCGTCATATTATAAAACTGGCGGGCATCCTGCGAAAAGAACATTTCAGGCATTAAGAATTGCGGTCAACGCGGAACTTGAGGCACTTGAAGAATTTATCCCAAGGGCGATAGAAGTATTACAACCAAAAGGCCGACTTGCGATAATTTCTTTTCACAGCCTTGAAGACAGAATTGTTAAGCAGGTATTTAAAAAACTTGAGAGTAATTGCCTTTGTCCACCCAAAACACCTAAATGCATATGCGGACATAAAGCAAGAGTCAAGATTATTACAAAAAAACCTATTTTACCGACAAACGAAGAAATACAACGAAATTCACGAAGTGCAAGTGCAAAATTAAGGATAGTTGAGAAAATAGTTTGACCATTAGATTAAAAATACTGAACAAAAGATAGGGGGAGTCATGAGTACAGCAACATTAACAAGGGCAAGAACATTTGGCACGGACGAAGCAAACGAGCTTCTCTATGGTGGCGTTGGTTCAGAGATTGCATCTCGTTGGGATGTCTCGTCAAGCACCAGTGTTTTTTCAGAATATGACACAGGAACATATGAAACCTTTAAAGACAAATATTCTGATAACGAATTTGTGACAGAGGCAATACCACAAGCACCACAAGCAACTTTTTCGCAACCACAAACCTTGTTCACAACGGAAACACCTGTGTTTGAGAGTTACGTTACCGACACGGCATCTGTTGTTGAAAAAAGCAAAACATTCTCCCCTTTTAAACCAAATTTAATTGTCGAGCAAAATGATTTCATACAACTTGTAGATACCCAGATTGCAGAACCGATTAAAATTGCCGAAGTAGAGATGGAAGTTGAACATGAAACAATTGCAAAATCAACACGCGAACACAAAAGAAAAGTGTCAAGTGAATCGGTTATCAAACTTAACCACAAAGGCATGATTGTTGTTGGGACATTTCTTGCGGTACTTTTACTTGTCACTGTTCTTGTTATTATTAACTCTGTTAACCTTAATTCATCTGCCTCAAGACTCTCATCACTTCGTGCACAAAATGCATTGACAAGTTCGCAACTTTCACAAGCACAAGCAGAACGTGATCGACTTTATAACGAACGTGCAGCAGAGCTTTATAGTCAATTAAACTCAAATAGAAATGGTAATTCAAGTTCGGTTAATACCGGGAACGGTAACATCAATGTTGAATATGTTGGGAATAATGCAGACCGAGTGCAACAGCAACAGCCATGGAGACCAGGCGGCAATCCAGATCAAAGTTCAAACTGGTTTGGTAATTTGAGTAATTGGATGAATAGTATATTTAGATAAAGGTATAATTCCTAGACTGTAAAAAATCTCGCCTTTACTGGCGAGATTTTTACTAGAATCAATTTTGTAATCACATTCCAAATCCGAGTTCACTTGTTCCAAGAATGACGGCGTTTATTATCCCCAATTCACTTCTTGAACCCATATGAGCATATTCTTCCCAAGATGATCTTTCATCCAACAACATTCTAAACATCGTGAGAGGTTCAATTCCTTCTAGCAATGCAACTTGTTGGATTGACAACATTGCGTAATCAATGATTTCTTCGCGTGTCCAGACTGTTTCCATCCAAGCATAAGCATCAATCATTGGAACATCACATTCAGTAAGATGCCAACGAATGTAACTTGTTATGCCCTCATGGAAGATTGGAAATTGCCATTGCAAAGATGCAAGTGTCTCAAGTGCCTGATCAAGATTCTCAACGTTTTCTTCAAGTGCCTCAAGCCTTGATGTTTGTACGTTGATAATCTGTTGCTGGGATTCGATTAGTACAAGTGCGTCGGTGAGTGCCTGATCTGTTTCATTGTTGCCACATGCGGTAAACAATACAACCAGACCCAGTGTCACCATTAGAATTGCTACATACTTTCTCCTTTTTTGATTCATGTTTTTTGCCCCTTTCGGCTCTTTAAGATTTTACCTGACTCTTTAGTCTAGGTGGGATAATAGAATTATACAATATATATATATATATATTGTCAATACCTAATTTGAAATTTTTCTTTATCATGGATGATATAATCGTTTATGAAAATACTTTGTTTGGATTATGGGTTAAAACGAATTGGGGTTGCGGCAAGTGATCCAAGTGGAACAATTTCATATCCTTTGACTGTATTTGCCAACAAAGGTTTGAATAATAATTTGAAAGTGGTTGAAATACTTGTTGTTGAACAAAAACCAGAAATCATATTATTAGGATTGCCACTTGATACCCGAAATTATGGAAAAACCGAAACACCTATGTCACAAGTTGTAAAAGAATTTGGCAGAAATATACAAGAAAATCTTGGAGTAAGTGTGGAATTTCACGACGAGCGATACAGTTCTGCGGAGGCAGAAGAACATATAAAGGTTAATCTTGGTATTACAAAGCGAGAAAAGATTAAGGAACTTGTTGACAAGATAGCGGCAAGCATGATATTAAATAGTTACTTGAATAAAGTAAAGCAAGGAGTATGATATGTCAAAGAAAGTTAAAATTACCGAAGATTGTATTGCATGCGGGGCATGCGAGAGTATATGTCCGGTTGGAGCAATTTATCATGATGATACAAAAGACGTTGCGAACGAATATCATGTAACCCGCGAAACATGTATTTATTGCGAAGCATGTGTTGGAATGTGTCCTGTTTCGGCAATAATTGATGATGAGGGGAATTAGGTGATTATGTCAGATAAACAAATTAAAGACAATGTTGAAGATGAAGCAGATGTGAGTTTGCTTTCTTTGTTGCTTGATAAAGATAATGACGAAAATATTTTTATGCACACCGATGGTGGCGAAGTTGAGGAATTTGAACAGATAGCAATTGTGCCATTCGAGGACAAAATGTATGCAATATTGAGACCGGTTGACGACGACGAAGACGTTGCGGTTATTTTTTTGGTATCCCCCGAAGATGAAGACAGTATAATTCAAGTAACAGATGAACAATTACAGCAAAGCGTTATTGATGTATATCACAATTCCTGAGTTTATCAGCTTATATTAAAAGAAAATATACTTAGTTATTTTTTCGTCTGCGGTGAATAAAAGCAGATACAACGGTTATGCCCGATTGTTGTGGGAATTGTTTAAATTTGCCTGAACGATCTGTTAATGGAATTTTATCAATCGGAATGTGAATTAGATTATTATCTACAAGATTTGCAACGAGATCTTCATCACCCTTGACGGTTGATGCGAAAATGATTTTTTCGTCTTTACCAAGTTGCCCAAACACAAGTCCTTTACGATATCGAACCATTTTTTCAATATTTTTAAGATCTGTGCGTTTAATATTTCCTTTGTTCGTAATTGCAACAAGAAAAGTTTTTGCAACACAATTACATACACAGTGATCATCGTCGGCAAGATTTATACCCTTGACGCCACCAGCAATACGACCTTGGACAGGAACATCACCAGTTGTAGCGTGAAGTACCATGCCATTTGCGGTAAGAAGTACAAGTTTATCGCCTATATTAAATTCGTCTACACGTAAGATTTCATCATCTTCACGTGTAAGTTTGCCACACTGGAATGTTGATTTGATTATGCCACAACTTTCCTGCCATGTACTTCTCTTTATCATACCAAATTTTGTAAGCCATACAAGTTCGTTTGATAATGTAACTTCTTCAACTTTGCCATCTTTTTTCTTATCCACCTTTTTGGCACTTTCACGTTCTTGTGGAAGCATATCAGGCACAACTGCATAAACTGCAATTGCTTTTTCGTTTTCAAGTGTACCCTTGAAGAGTTTATCAAGCACAATTCCTTTTTCCTTCAGGCGGCATTCAGGCACATCGCCGACTTCGATTTTGAAACAGTTTCCCAGATTAGTAAAGATATACAATAATTTGTTTGTTTGTGTCGCGATTACAACGAGGTTTGTTTCATATAATCCCATTCCCGATTTAAATTCGGTTTGTGACATACCAAAATGCTTTGCACTCATTCGCTTGATTGTGCCTTGGGCGGTCAGGGTTATAACAACCTCTTCAACAGGTTTCTCATCATCATCGGCAGTGATTATCGCATCTTCAATCTTTCCTACAATTTTACTTCTTCGTTCTATTCTATGTTTTCGTTTAATTTCAAGAAGTTCTTTTTTAACTTCTTCAAACTGGAGACGTTTTGAGGCAATAATTTTTTCGAGTCTATCAATTGTTTTAAGAAGTTCTGCAAGTTCTTGTTCAAGTTTATAAACCTCGAGACTTGTAAGTCTTGCAAGTCGCAAGTCAAGGATTGCCTGAGCCTGGCGTTCACTTAGTTCAAATGTTTCACGCAAACGTCCGCGTGCTTCGGTTGTATGTTTAGAAGTTTTGATAATACGAATAACTTCGTCAATATTTTTAATTGCAACCAAAAGCCCTTCGATTATATGTGCACGATCTTTTGCATGGTTAAGTTCATAGACACAGCGTTTATAAATAACCTCACGTTGATATTCACAGTAATATTGGATGAGTTTCATTAAACCCATCAACCTTGGTTTACCATTTGCAATTGCAACCATGTTTATATTGTAATTGCATTGAAGGTTTGTAAATTTGAATAAAAGTTCGGTGATTTCTTTTGGGTCAAAGCCATTTTTGACTTTTATTACTACCCTCATTCCCTTACGATCCGATTCATCACGAATTTCTTGAATGCCACTTAGAACACCTTTTTTTTGTTCGCGAATATCTGCTATGTGACGTTGGAGGGTTACTTTGTTAACTTGGTAAGGAAGTTCGGTTATAACAATGCTCTTACGGTCATTATTATCAATTTCAATGTGTACTTTTGCACGCATTATTACCTTGCCTTTACCTGTTTCATAGGCACGCACAAGATCTTCACCAGTTATAACGTAGCCACCGGTTGGAAAATCTGGACCGCGTATTATTTTCATGACTTGGGGTAAAGTAATTTTTGGGTTATCAATGAATGCGATATGTGCATCAATTACTTCGGACAAGTTATGCGGCGGAATATTTGTGGCAAGACCTACGGCAATGCCTGTTGCACCATTTGTCAAAAGATTTGGAAATCTGCCTGGTAAAATATCAGGTTCAACAAAACGATCATCAAAATTAAGTGAAAACGGAACAGTTTCTTTATCGATATCACGAAGAAGTTCCATTGCAAGTGGACTTAGTTTTGCTTCGGTATAACGCATTGCCGCAGGTGGATCGCCGTCTTCAGACCCAAAGTTACCTTGACCCAAAACAAGTGGCATATTAAGGTTGAATGGTTGGGCCATTCGTACCATTGCATCATAAACAGAAGTGTCACCATGGGGGTGATATTTACCTAGACATTCACCTACGATACCCGCAGATTTTCGAAAAGGTTTTTCTGGTGTAAGGCCTAGTTCATTCATCGCAAAAAGGATGCGACGCTGAACCGGTTTTAATCCATCTTCTACGCGTGGCAGTGCCCTGTCAAGGATAACAAATTCGGAATATGGGATCATACTCTCGTGCATTACTTGTGACAAATTTTTATGTATAAGTGTTCCACCATCATCAGTTTGAAATTCTTCAGGTTTTTCAAATATGTGTCCTTCTCGCTTTTTTGAATTTGCTTTGTATCCTTTGTATTCATCGGACTTTGTGGCATCGGCAACCAAATCGGCATCAGAAATTGCGACAACTTCATCAATATTTGCTATTATATGGTCCTTATTTTTACCTTTGTTGCTCATATACAGTTTCAATCTAGCACAAATTTAAAAATAAGGCAAATTCTTTATTTTGTTGACAAAGTATGTTAAATATGTTATAATTGGTTATCCAAATTAAAAATTGCTAGGAGATACCAATATGTATCATGAAGAAGTAATTTATTACAATGGACAACCAATCGCGACATATACAACCGAATATTACTGTAGAAATAGACTTGTGCCGCTTCTCGAAGTAGAAGGTCCGTATTATCCTAACAAATATGTATGGCGTAATACCTATATTGATTAGGACAAAATCATTTAAAAAGCAATTCTTGATGAGTTGCTTTTTAAATGATTTTCAACGATGTTTCATGTATAACTATACCAAAGTTTGACTGGGGAATTTTTCTAACCTGCTTCTTGCTGGACATCTGTTGTTTTTTCTACTTTTGTTTTAACCATTTTCGATGCGAGATTATCTTGTTTGTTAAAATTTGCGTGTTTTGAGATATATTCTTTTCGACTGTCAATATTATCCCCCATCAGTGTTGATATAAGTTGCTCGGCATATGCGGCATCATCAAGTGTGACCTTGCAAAGTTTTCTTGACTTTGGGTTCATTGTTGTATCCCAAAGTTGGTCGGCGTTCATCTCACCAAGACCTTTGTATCGTTGAATTGTACCTTTATATTTCGCGGTAAGTTGTCGAAGTTCTTCCTCGTCATATGCATAAGCAGAAAAATCTTTTTTATAAAGTTTATATAGTGGTGGCATACCAATATAAACATGCCCTTCGGTAATGAGTGGTTTCATATAACGATATAAAAATGTCAAAAGAATTGCCCTGATATGTGCCCCGTCTTGATCGGCATCGGCCATTATAATAACTTTGTGATATTTAAGGTTTTCAAGTGTAAAATCTTCACCTATGCTTGTACCAATTGCAGATATAATTGTGCGAAATTCATCGTTATCAAGAACCTGATCAAGGCGTTTTTTCTCGGCATTAAGTGGTTTTCCTTTTAATGGCAAGATCGCTTGGATTGATCTGTCACGTGCGACTTTTGCGGTTCCGCCCGCAGAATCACCCTCGACAATAAACAATTCGTTATTTTCCGGAGTGCGTCCGGTACAACTTGCAAGTTTTCCTATAAGAATTCCACCATCTATAGAGTTTTTTGCACGTGTAATTTCTTTTGCACGACGTACCGCTTCTCGAACTTTGGCCGCGGATTTTGCTTTGTTAAGAAGTGTTTCAAACAATTGCATTTTTTTCTTATCTTTGTCAATGTCTTTAAAATGCTCCATAAGTGCGGCATATGTAAATTGTTCGACTTCGGTTTTGGCCTCTGGGTTTCCAAGTTTAGTTTTGGTTTGTCCCTCGAATTGTACTTCACGCATTTTGATACTCAGAACGGCGGTAATACCTTCTCTATAATCTTCACCCTGAAGTGCGGTATCCTTTTCCTTGACCATATTATTATTTTTTGCGATTTGGTTAAAAGCTTTTGTAAGCGCGGTTTTGAAACCTGTTTCGTGCGTACCGCCTTCGGATGTTGGGATGTTGTTGACATAACTGAAGACACTGTCACTGTGACTGTCGTTATGTTGAATACTGAATGCGACTTGTATAGTACTTGCCTCACCTTCACATAAAAGTGGAGTTTGGTAAAGTGGTTCTTTATTTTCATTGAGGTATGTAACAAAATCAGCGATACCTCCATCATATTTATATGTCACATTTGCAATATCATCCGATTCGGTTTCTTCGTTTTGATCTACCCTTTCATCAATAAAAGTAATTTGGATGCCTTTGTTAAGAAAGGCAAGTTCCTTTAGCCGTTTATTTACCGTATCGTTTGAGAATGTTGCACTTTTAAACATTTCCTTTGCAGGCAAGAAAGTAACGTGAGTACCCTGTTTGTTGGTTTTACCAATAACCTTAAGCGGGGCATCTGCAAGACCGTATTGAGTTTTTTTGTTTGTACCTTCTCCTGTTGTTTTTGGACTGAATCTTATAAAATGTTCTTGCCATTTCTTATAAACACGCACCTCACACCAATCGGACAATGCATTTGTTACAGACGCACCTACACCATGAAGGCCTCCACTGTAATTGTAATTATCACCACCAAACTTTCCCCCTGCATGAAGTTGAGTGAATACCACTTCCACACCACTGACTTTTAATTGTGGGTGAATATCTACAGGAACACCTCGACCATTATCCTCAACAGATGCGGAACCATCTTTGTGTAATGTCACCGTCATTTCTGTTCCATAACCGTTTGCAAGTTCATCGATACCATTATCTACGATTTCCCATAAAAGGTGATGAAGTCCTTTGATTCCTGTTGAACCAATATACATACCTGGTCGCATCCTAACCGCATTAAGTCCCTCAAGGACCTGGATTTTACTTGAGGTATATTCTTGTTGCTTCTTTTCTTCTGCCATAGTTACATAGTAGCATAAATAGACAATCTGTCAAACCAGATATCATAAAGTTTAATTTGGTGAAAGCAACGGAGTTATCATGCCATATGCACCACGCCTTTGCATACGCTGGAAATTTGATTCAGAAAAGATTGTATGGACATATAAAACAACACCATGGTTAGCAAGACGATTTGCAAAACCAGGTGAATCAAGTCTTCTGAAACTTATTGCCACTGCGGTAATTTGTGGTGTCATTGCAATAAAGTTTACTATGCGATTGAAACTTGGATGATAAATGTAATGTGCAAAAATATATTCAGGAAATTGATAGACTTTGTTAATCCAATAAAACATCGACTCGTGGTAGATATATGGAACAATACGAGAAAGTATTTGTGCATAGTTATATTTTTCTTGGACCTCGGTCACAAGAATCTGGTATTGTAAAACCACAAGTTCATAAGTTGAATATTTTCCGTCAACTACGATATAGATTTCTGGGTTGTCATACATAAGTTGAACGACATCACGCCATGCAAGTGGTGTATATTGTCCATATATTTTTGTATTTAGAAATTTATCAAGAGTTACCTGGCTCTCATGGGTAAAGTTTGCATTTACAAAGCGGTTATAAGTTCCTATAGAATGCATTGCAACCAAATCTGTTTGATTTTCACCTATTAATCTCAAATCAATTTCAAACACACGAAAACCGTTTTGATATGCGAGGTTAAATGCTTCGAGACTGTTCGTATGTATTCTGCCATCGATTCCTCCCATAGCATGGGCGATACGTTGATGTATTCGAAAACCTTCGGTTATGTTAAGAACGGCTACTCGGGTCTGCCCCATCCCTAATGCACCGATTGCAACACCAATGCCTGCAGAGATTCCCACGGCAAAAATCAAAGTACCTGCAAGTGAACCAAGTAGAATTTTCTTTGTTCTTGTCATAAGTTCAAGTATATCATAATAAAATTGACTTTGCCATGTTGATAAGAAAATACTTGACAAGTATATGTGAAGTGCATTATATTATTTAATAATAACCAACTTGGTGTTAAAAGCGGGGTGAAATTTAATATGACTATGATTGTTGTTGGAGAAAATGAGAGTCTAGAATCCGCTATGAAACGATTCAAGCGTAAAGTCCAGCGTGATGGTATCATCGGTGACATGCGCAAGCAAGAAGAATATGTAAAGCCATCGGTAAAGAGAAAAAGAAAGAGTGAAGCAGCACGTAAGCGTGCAAAGAAAGACAGTAAAGGTGGATTTTAATTTATAGATTCTTGGTCATTTTGATTATTACATATCCCAGTATCGAAAGAATGCTCGTCAATTGCGACGAGCATTCTTTCAAAAAAACATTTTATGGTAAGTTGATAATATTCATTTAAAATGGGTATCATTAAATTGGGATGTTTTGGATGATAACCCTTGACGAGAGATGATGTATATTGTAGAATTTGAGGATAGGATAATATGGCAAAAAGTGTAGCAACGGTACGAACAAGAGGTGTTATGACACGGAACAAAGCTATTGTAAAGTTCTGTGTTATTTTATTGCTTGTCGGACTTGGACTTTTTCTAACTTTTGGTTCATTTAGGATTCCATTTACATCTACGACATATCGAGGCTTTTGGGGTGGAATCCAGCAAAGGATGGGTATAGATTTGCAAGGTGGTGTGTTGGCAATTTTTGAGGCCGAAGGCAACCCAAGTGCGAGTCAAATGCGTGCAACGGTGCAACGACTTGAAAATATGCTTGCAGGACGTGGATTGACCGAGGCAAATGTCATGCGTCAAGGTTCAAATCAAATTCGTATAGAGGCACCAGGTATGCACGATACCCAAGAATTATTGCAAGTTATTGGCGAGCCTGCGGAACTTGATTTCAGGCGTTCACCAAATGAATCAGATATTCTGTTCGTTGTTGAAGGAACAAGTCATATAAGTAGGGTTTCGATTGCCCAACCACAACTTGGCGAGTTTGGTGTTCGTATACATTTTACTAATCGTGGTGGAGAATTATTTCGTGATGCAGTAAGAACGGTTGGTGAAAATAATTCGCTTTATATATTTGCAAATGGCAGACAAATTTCTAACCCTGTTATCCGTGATGTAAACGTTGGTGTGGATAACACGGCAACCATTTCAAGTCCAGAATTCAGAACACAAGCGGCCGCACAACACTTGCGTACTCAAATCGAGAGTGGTTTATTTGCGGTTAATTTGGAATTAAGTGAATCAAGTATCATAAGTGCAACACTTGGTGAAGGTGCATTAATGGCGGGTGTCATTGCTTTTATAGTTGCAATCGTATTTATGTTCTTGTTTATGTTTCTTATTTATGGTGATCTTGGATTATTGTCAAATCTGTCTATCCTTGTATATGCAATCTTGTTTATGGGGGCACTTGCCATTACTCCAATCGTACAACTTACATTGCCTGGAATTGCTGGTATAATATTGGCACTTGCAATGGCTGTTGATGCGAATATTATTATATTTGAACGTGTTAAAGACGAATATAAGAGTGGTAAACGTATGGGCATAGCGGTTGAAAGTGGATTTAAAAAATCGTTTTGGACAATTTTTGATGCGAATATTACAACAATTATTGCGGCGGGTGTTTTATACCTTCTCGGAACTGGTCCAATTCAAGGGTTCGCAATTGTATTACTTCTTGGTGTTGTTATCTCGATGTTCTGTTCATTGTTTGTTACAAGACAATTTGCAAAATTATATCTTTATATCAACCCGAATAATGCCAAAAGACTTCGCCTCAAGCAACAACAAACACTTGAAGGTGGTGATGCAGAAATTATTGAAGGAAAAGGCAGAGTTATATCAAGCAAGAAACCTAAAAGAAAGCTTAATCTTGGTGGAACACAGCTGGCATAAGAAACCGTTAACTAACTTAATTAAGGAATGGGTATGGAAGAACAAGAAAAAAACGTTGTGAATAAAGAAAAGAAAGCCTATATGGGTCTTGTTTCCAAGTTTAAAGATCCTTCTTTCAAGATTGCAAAAAAAGGAAAATGGTATGCATTAGTACCTGCCCTGCTTGTTGTTATTGGTCTTATTGTTGCATTGACGGTTGGTATGAACTTGGGTCTTGATTTCACAGGTGGTTATGTCTTACGTGTAAATAACCTAACCGACCCAACAGAACAACGTCAGGAAGTACGAAATATATTCACACAAACGGTGAACGCAGATTCTCGTGATGCACGAAATATCCAGGCTCAAGTTGTTGGTGACAGTGTGGAAATTCGCTTCACTTTCCGAGGCGATGCAGATATGACAGATGACATAATACCTATGCTTAATGCTGCTCTTGTTGGTGCAGGTATTGCTGGAGAATTTGAGGGTGGAGAGTTTATAAGTGCGGCACAAAGCATGGACAGGGTCGTCACCACAATTATTGCGGTTGTGGCTGCACTTGGAGCAATATTGCTTTATATGTTGTTCCGTTTCAAGTTTACGTCTGGTGTTGCGGCGACTGTTGGACTTTTGCATGATGTGCTTGTGATGTTTGCTTTAACAATTATATTCCAGGTACAGATAAATGCGGCATTCATCGCGGCCCTGATTACCGTCATTGGTTATTCGTTAAACAACACACTTATTCTTTTTGACAGAGTTCGAAATATGGAAAAAAATAATGAAAAACGTTTAACACCTGAAATGTTAACCGATCAAGCGGTTAAGGATACATTTGGCAGGACAATGAATACAATGATTACAACGCTTGTACCTATTTTTGTTTTGATTGTTGCCGGTGTACCTGCTATACGTGATTTTGCATTGCCTATTTTCTTTGGACTTGTTGCAGGTACTTTCTCGACAATTTTCTTGACCACCTCCTTATATGTTCGATTCGAGAATGCAAGAAAAATTACAAAAAGCCAAAAAAAGGTATATCAACCAACCAAAACCCCGGCACCTGCGGTTAAAAAGACTTTTAAATTAAAAATGGAAAGTGAAACTGCTGAAGGATAGAAAATTTAAACCCTGTACATGACGGGGTTTTTGTTTGTGTTAATTCACAATTTTCGCAAAGTTTCGACTTTTAATTTGACATATACATTGCAGTGAGATTACCACCTGTATCAGAGAATATTAGAGTTAAAGTTCGGAAGCTGTTCCATATTTTATTAATCGTTGGTGCATCAATTTTTGTTTTTTGGCTTGTTTTCGGGTTGCCAGGCCGAGAATTATCGAGACTTGTCCAAAGTGGACTTGGTCGATTAATTGAAATTGTACCTTCCCCTGTGAGGGAACAACGTCTGTTCATTTTGCATGACCTTGCATACAATGGATTGCTTCCAATTGTTGTAACATTTTTGGGATTTTTACCCCAACTTTTGATTTTATTTATATGTTTAGAGGTATTAAAGAGATTTCGAATTTCTGATGGAATCGTTCCTTTTATGACGGGGTTTGGATGTACTATGGTTGCGGTATCAACGATTGGAACAATGAAAAAGGGTGGGCCAAGAAACCTTGGATTATGGCCAACCTTTAAAGAAAAGCAAATGATAGAAAGACAAAAAGCAAGAGTTTTACTTCTTTCATTTATTCCTTGTTCTGCAAAAATCCCTGTGCTTCTTATTTTTGTCACTGGGTTTTTTCAATTTTCTTTTTTGACAATTTATCTTTTATATGCTCTTGCAACAGTAACAGGACTTGGTGTCTATTGGATTTATTGTCGTACAAAAGGGGTGAATTTGCAATTAAGCAAAAAAGTAGATGTGAAAAAGGATGAGCAAAAAGAAAAAATTTGCAGTTCAATGAAAAGAGTTATTTTTCAAGTTCTAAGTTTTTTTAGGCGGTTAAGTTTTCCAATTTTAATAAGTGCCATGATAATTTATTTTTCATCTCATTATACTTTTTCATTAAGATACACCGCTGAAATTCAAAATTCAATCCTATACCAAATTGCGAATTTTGTTGCACCTTTGTTTACTTATGTGGGACTTGGAAATGCGGTGATAATCACTGTTCTGGTGCTTGGATTACTTGGTAAAGAAATGATTGCATCAAGTTTAGCAATAATCGGATCTGCTGTGACATTTACACAAGCGTCTGCTCTTGCCTTTTTGACTTTTGTAATGCTCTACCCTGCGTGTCTTAACACTTTTTTTACAATAAGAAAAAAGATAGGTATACGTTTTGCATTTTTCGTAGCAGGCATTAATTTGGCGGTAGCGTATGTAATGGCCGGATTCATGTATTGGTTTTGGTGACAGGTATCAACTTTTTTTAATTTTTACCCACTCATCAACATCTCGCTGATTTTTCAAAAACATATTTGCACCTATGATTGTTCCATCTGGCACATTAACATTACCGATTATTGTCGTATTTGAATAAACTTTGACATTATTCCCAAGCGTCGGGTGTCGCTTGGTTTTGGTTTGGTTTCTTGCCTTTAATGTTTTCGCACCGAGTGTTACACCATGATACAAAATGACATTGTTCCCAATAATTGCAGTTTCACCGATAACGACATTGACCCCATGGTCTATGGCAAATGGCAAACCAATTTTTGCTTGTGGATGAATATCAACCCCACTGACAGATTTCGCGTATTCGGTCATTCTTCTTGCAAGTTCTATGTCTGCGATAATGTGCGAAACTCTATAAACTGCAATAGCAAATTGGCTTGTGTAACTGCGAATTTCGTTGACCGATTTTGCAGATGGGTCATTTTCAAATAAAAATTGCACGTCCTTTTCAATATCATTCTTTGCTTTGTCCAATTGATCAAGGTTAAGTCCAGTCATTCTAAATAATTTATTTGCTTCTACATTTTCGCCAAATATGTATAACAATATTTGTTCGATCTCTTGTCGTTGCTCTATAAATGTTTGATGTTTCTGTTGTTCGCTTTTTGCAAGTTCTCTGCTTGTTTCAATCGCTTTGGCGGTAGGAACAGTGATAATCTCGTCATAGATACCTGTGTTGAGTGTGTCGGGTATGAACCCTGCACCAATACCTTGTATGCCGTGTGAACCAGCAATCCCTTTTGATAAAACTGGACTGTCTTGTGGTTCAACAGCAATAATTTTGATATTCGAATTTTTTGATTTCAAATATTTACCGACACCGCTTATTGTTCCACCAGTTCCAACACCGCCGACGAAAATGTCAATCTTTCCGCCTGTGTCTTTCCATATTTCTCGCCCTGTGGTTCGCCTGTGTATTTCGGGGTTTGCTAGGTTTTCAAATTGGCTTGGTATAAATGAATTGGATATGGATCCAGCCAATTCAATTGCTTTTGCTATTGCACCTTTCATTCCATATTTTCCATCAGTCAATACAAGTTCCGCACCATAGCATTGCAATAGTTTTCGCCTTTCAATGCTCATGGTCTCGGGCATTGTCAAAATTATTCGATTGCCCCATGTCGCACTAATAAAAGCAAGTCCTATTCCTGTGTTTCCGCTTGTAGGTTCGATGATAACTGTGCTTTCGTCAATTAAACCTTGTTCCTTTGCCTTTGACAACATGGCAAATGCTATTCGATCTTTGACACTTCCAGCGGGATTAAAGTATTCAAGCTTTGCAATAACCTTTGCACCAAGCTGGTTCTTGCGATTAAAATTGACAAGTTCCAAAAGCGGTGTGTTTCCAATCAATTCAGTTATATTTTTATGAATTTTCATAATTTCTCCTTAATATATTTCCATCATGGATATTGAACAAATGTATAATTCCTATACTGTAAAAAAACTGTAACCCTGCAATTTTGCATTTGGTTACAGTTCGCCTATCTGTTATAAAGTGATTATTTTATTTGCACACAATACAACAGATTGCACCTTTTCCAAATGCAATAGTTGTACAGCAACATACAGTTTTCCTTGTAAAATTATCCATGACTATTCATAGTATATGCGTGCGATATATTTTTGTCAAGAATATAAATCCTCAATTATATTTTGACCTTTACAAGGTGTCCAACAACTGTTCATTGTGAAAACCCCCTTTTTAAAAGCTATGATAGGCTTTACTTAACTATGTTCTAATTGCAGTGCGGAAAAAGGTGTGATACACTAGGTTATGAAAATACCTTTAGTTGCCGTTGTAGGACGTCCTAATGTTGGTAAGAGCACCTTTTTTAATACTCTTGTAGGCAAAAGAAAGAGTATTGTATCTGAAGAGAGTGGGGTCACACGTGACAGAATCATTGATAATGTCGAATGGGCGGGGCGTACATTTTCGCTTGTAGATACCGGTGGTCTGGATTTTGATGTGGCAAACCAATGGAACGAACATATTCGAGAACAAGTAGATATAGCAATTGCACATGCAGATGTAGTGGTTTTTTTGACAAGTGGTGAGGATGGCGTGCATCCACACGATGTCGACATTGCGAATATTCTCAGACGTACAAAGAAAAATATTATTTTGGCGGTAAATAAATTAGATAATGCAGAACGCGAGGCAATGATGTACGAGTTTTTTAATCTGGATATTGGCCAACCATTTGGCATAAGTTGCACTCAACGGCGAGGGCTTGGTGATTTGCTTGATGAAATTGTTAAGCACTTCCCTGTCATTACAAAAAAAGCGGTCGATGAATTTTATGATAATGATGAAGATGAAGAAATTTCCTCTGCACCTAGAATTGCTATTGTAGGTAAACCTAATGCAGGAAAATCTAGTATTGTTAATAAACTGCTTGGTACAAATAGAGTAATGGTAAGTGATATTGCAGGAACAACACGGGATACCGTTGATACCGGTTTTAGATATGAAGGAAAAGATTTTGTTCTAACAGACACGGCAGGTATCAGGCGTAAACGTAGTGTTGAAGTACAAACGATAGAGCACTACAGTGTGATTCGGGCACTTGCCACAATTAGGGACAGTGATGTTGTGGTACTTGTTGTGGATGCCACAGAAGGAACAACAGAACAAGATGTGCGGTTGCTTGGATACGCACATGAAAATGGCAAGCCAAGTGTTGTTGTTGTAAATAAGTGGGATTTGATTGAAAAAAACAGTTACACCATGCTTGATTTCACAAAAAAACTTAAACTTGATCTTGCATTCATGAGTTATTTCAAGGCAATTTATGTTTCGGCTTTGACTGGACAAAGGGTGGGCGAATTAATGAAAGCGGTTGAATTTGTTATTGATAAATCTAAAACTCGAATTACAACAGGCACTTTGAATAACCTAATTAACGGTTTTGTTGCATTAAATCCACCGCCTATGAGTGGTCATAAGAGGGCAAAAATTTTATATTCGACACAGATTGGAACCGCACCACCAACATTTGCATTGTTTGTTAATGATGCGGCAATTTTCAAATCACAATATCTAAGATATCTTGAAAACAGTTTAAGAAAATCGATTGATTTAACAGGAACGCCAATAAAGTTTGTGTTGCGAAATAGAAGTGAAAAAGTTTAAGTTAATTATGATATAATTAACTATGAGTTTAATCTATTTGATTCCTTTTTGCATTTTATTTTATTTTGTGGGTAATTTAAGCCCTGCAAAATTATTTGCAAAGTTAAATAAAAAAGATTTAAGTAAAGTTGGAAGTGGAAGTGCAGGAGCAACAAATACTTTGCGGGCATTCGGTGCAAAAGTCGCAATAATGGTGTTGGTGATTGATATTTTAAAGGGTGTCATACCTGCGTTAATTGGCATGTTTGTGTTTAGGGATTCGTATGTTGCGATGTTATCACTTGGCTTAGCGACCGTGATTGGACATTGTTTTCCCATTATTTCAAAATTCAAGGGCGGTAAAGGTGCGGCTACAATTGTTGGGGTTTTTTTGGTGGTATCCCCTATTGTGACTGCGGTTGCTTTTACAGTTGGATTTATTACACACTGTGTTTTAAAACAACAATCTATCGCAAGTATCGGTTTTGTTGCGGTTGTTGTAATTTACGAACTTGTTAATATTAATTCTCAAGTAAATTCCATAAACCAAGCGGCAGTGGCAAGCGGATTATTTATTGCAGTTTTTGCTCTTGTGCTTTTCACACATAGAAGCAATATGACGGCGTTGTTTGGAGGAACCGAGAAGCGAGTAAGCATAATTGATAAACTTGTTGATAAGATTAAAGCAAAAAAGAAAATAAAATAATGAAAAGTTTCTATTCCTATTGATTTTTGTTGACGATAAGTTTGAATTGTGATACTATGTAATGTTGCTAGTTGTCTAGTTTTTTAGTTACACCAAGTTCTTTCGGTGTAACACATGCTCTTTGGGTCCATAGCTCAGTTGGTCAGAGCAACCGGCTCATAACCGGTTGGTCGCAGGTTCAAGTCCTGCTGGACCCACCAAACACACTTAAATGCTTATGGCAAATTTTTTATATATACTTTCAAAAAATGCAATAAGGGTATTGTATATTATATAGAAATGTTTTATACTTTACTATGGCAGATTCGGTAATGCAAAAATTTATAGATGCGGCAACCGCATTAAAGCAAGTAGAGGAGAAACATTCTCAAGCTATTGCTATTATTGAATATGCAAACCGTGAGTTCAATTCTGAGAAAAATAAAATAGCGGAAAAATTGCTTGTAAGCCAGAAAGATTGGCATACCCCGAGTGTTAAAGTTTTACAACCGAATTACGCGAAGCAAAGCAATATTATGATAATCGTATGAAACAACATAAGAGACTTGTTGACCCCTATGTCAGAGAATATACTGAAGCAAAGCAAAATTTTTTGCAGGCTTATTTTCATTGCAAAGATGCGAAAATGCTTTCTCAAGTTCCCTATTTTGACTTTATGGTTAAACCCTCGCCCTACCCAGAGCGTCATGAGGAGTATTTAGAAGAAGAAAACTTGTATTTGAAAGAAGAGCAATATAAAGATGAAAGAATAAAGCGGGAACAAATTGAAGCCAGCCGCAGAGAACAAGAAATATTAAAGGAACTTAAAAGTTTAGAAGATAACTTTATAAACTTGCTTGAAAAACTTGAAAAGAAAAAATCAGAGCAAGAAAATTTAAATCAAAAAGTTTCATTACAAGAAAAACAACTTGAACAAGAAAGGAAAAAACACGACAAGCGAGTACACTATATTTTGGCAGAACAAGAAAGAATAGCACAGGAAAAAGTAAAGCAAAAGAGAGTTAAGAGTGAAATAGGATTTGAAAGAGAAAAGTTAGAACAAGAAATTATAAATTTACAAAATGGATTGGAGAAAAGCAAATTAGAACTTGATGAGTTAATTAATGAATCTGTAAAAATTGATAATATCAAACTTGAGATAGCACAAAAAAAAGATGAATTTCGATTTGAACAAGAAGCTTTTGAACGGGAAAAAAGAGAACGGAAAAATCTAGAACAAGAGATTGCGTTTGAGAATCAAAGATTTAAAGATCTTGTATCAGAGCACGAAAGGATACGTCAGGCAATTGAAGCAGAAGAACGTGAAGAACTTTATTGGTATAATAAATGGGCAAGTCAAGAAAGAGCAAAAGAGCAAAAAGAATATGAAAATTATGATGCCAAGAGAATTGAAAGAGATCCATGGGGCGATGATTATTCAGATTTCGATGTCTATAAAGAATGGGCGGAAAACCATGATTTAAAAATTCTTGAACAAAAATCCAGAGAATATACATTAAGCAAATTAAATGAAAAAGAAAATGAAAAGTGGGATGAAATCTATACCACTGAAAATGGCGATAAATATTTTATACGATACAAAGAATATAGCGAACCTGGTTATTATTGGACAAAATTTTGGAGTGAAGTAATAATATACGGTCCAGATAGACAATATACTGTTCCTGATTTTGTGATTAAAGAGAAACTTGGAAATCCGGATGATTCAACAAATAATGACGAATTGCGTAAGGCATTAATCTTAATGGCAATATCAAAAATTGAGAAAATTATTGATGATAGAAAAACATTAGGAACAGAACAAGAATTAATAAATCGGTTTTGGGAAGAGAATAGAGAAATTGAGTATTGACATTGCTAGGTAGGTTTGGTATAATGGTTATGTACAACAAACTATTTCAATTTTAGAGAGGAATGAGTTTTATGTCAAAAATCGTAGAAGATTTCCAAGGTAAATTTGATGAAATCGATGCACAAGCAAAGGAGGTAGCGGAAGCAAGGCAGGAGCTCTCGAATGAAGTTATTGCGGGAATAAAGCAATTAATTACAGAATATCATGAGAAATATTTTGAGGCACAATGTTTTGATAGTACTTTACTTGATAATACTGTAAAGGAATTAGATAGCCTTTTAGACATGGTCAAGTCATTGTATTACCACCACAATGAATATCATTCTATACCATCTCACAGTCAATTGACTGAGAAGTACAAGGATCCATTTATAAAAGCCGCAAATAATTTTAGACTTGCAAGTAATGGTTTTCGAGTTCTGTTATCAGATGAAGAGTGTGATAACTGCGGCAACTGTTATTAAAGCAAACACTACCCCACATCAAAAAGGAGGGCAACACGCCCTTCTTTTGTGATAATCTAGGAACTATCGCTAAATTTCTTGTACTAGGATCTCGGCTTAAACGCACCTTTAGGTGCTTTTGTTCTGCTCTAGGAATTATACTCTATGGACATTTGCGTGCTTTTTGTTCTTTATTCGCGTTCAAAGATTGCGGTTGAACCGATGCCTGGAAAAAATTCAAGTGTCATATGAAGTCTGTCATCAATAATTTGCACGGCAAAAGTTTGTCCAGCAAGTTCAGATAACATAAACTCTGCAAAAAGATCAAGTTGAACACCATTAACAAGAGCCCAATCACCACCCGGATCCATCAGCATCATTGTTAAAAGTGTGCCTTGAAAGGTATGGTCATTTGCAAAAATTATGTAATCATCTTGGTAAAGATACCAATTCTCATGACCAGATTCAATTGGCCCACCAATGAATGGTTCAAAGCGAACAAGGTTCCATCTGCCTACAAGTTCAGATTCTTCGATTGGGTTACCTGTGGATGGCCCACTTGGACCGGATTCTGGAGGCGTGGATGTATGTGAAAATATGAATTCAACAATGTCGTCTGCGGGATCACTTGCACCGGCAATTGGTGCATTAAATGAAGTTATATCAGAAAAAGACATTTCAAGAATGATTGTACCTCCACGAAAATATAATGCCATACCATCTTGACTTTCATCTCCGCCGAATGAAATTCTGCCATTACGTGCAACAGTGTAACGATCCATTTCGCCACCGATTCCGATTTGCCTTCCCTGCACAATCATCGGTTCTGCCTCAAGAATACCTATCATAATCGTGATTGCAAATGCATCAATGGGATCGAGACCTTCTTCAATTAGGATCAAATTCGTCTATACCAATTGCATAACCTCTTTCATTATCAAGTGTAAGCCTGATTTGCGAAAGTGCGTATGTACCAGAAGGAATTCGGCGACCACCAAACCAATTAAAGTCAAGTGCAAAGTACAGGCTTGTCATAATAATTGCGGCGAACAAGGTCAACCCCAAAATCAAGGAGAGAGCACGTTTACCTCCACTCATAATAAAAGGCCTCCTTATGTTTTCTTAATCATTACTTGGCATATCAACAGATGTAAAATGAAGTGTTGGACGATCTGCAGTTGGAATTTGTTTAAGAACAAGGTTGGTGTGTTCATGTGTCATTGTCATAACAAGGTTTTCTGAATTGTGTGTATTTATTGTCCAACGCTCGAGAATTATACGGTCACCTAGGGCAATTGCATCCCCTGCACCTGTTGCAGATTCTGGACGTACATCCGCCTCAACCGCTATTCTATAGATTTCCAAGGTGTTTCCTGTTCTGTCCCACATTACCGTTTCTGTTGTTCCTCCGATATCCCTTGTGAACTGGCGTCCATCGTCAGATGAATTACGGAATATAATTTGTGTTTCTGTGAATGCAGGGTTTGGAATAGGTGCACCTACGTCTGTGCCTGAGACATGGCCTGGCTGGTCTGCTTCTGGGTTTGGAATCGTTGCGGTTATCGTATTCCCACCCGATACAATTCTTTCAAGCTCCCACGCGGTGTTATTAAGTGATGGTGTTCCACTTAGTAAAATTACCGTTACAATTACCGCGGCCGCAATGAGCAATATTGCTATACTTCCGACAAGAACATTTCTTTTCATTTTATCCACTTTTACTCCCTTCTAATTAGATTTAATAACTAGATATAGATTAGTGGATATAGTGTACGTCTGTCAAGTGATTTTTATCACATAAACGCCGAATAATGTAGAACTTTAGGTTAAATCAAAATTGAGAACAAAAGCACCATACGGTGCGCTCCAGTCGAGATCCTAGTACAAATGATTGAAGCGATAATTCCTAGACTGGAACAAAAACACCTAACAGTGCGTTTAAGCCGAGATCCTAGTTCAATTGATTGAAGTGATAATTCCTAGACTGTAAATATAACCAACATTCCCTGTTGGCCGTTTGTGTTGGTAACTTCGTGCACTTAACCCAATTCGACAAACGTTGTTTTGGGTAACAGAATTTCTTGGCTGTGCAACGTTTCTGTTCATAAAGTCTAGATAAAAACGAAAACGTTCGGTGAGGCTTGTGCCATAACCATAGTTTCTTCTTGGTGCGTCAATACAAGGCACATTAATACCTCTGTCAATTGAAATACGTTCAAGACCATGAAGAAATTCGTGAATCAATGTGCGTTCTGGGAAAAATGCCCTTTCATGCCATGTACAATTACGTGATTGCGAGAAAATCACCTGTGACCAATGAATGTTATCAAGAACACCTGTATAAAGCCCTGCCCATGAGGTTGGGACACTTTGAGATGCGTGAGAGCACGCGGTACGCATAAATGCCATGACATGGTTAAACTGAGAAAGATCTACATAACTTTGAACCAGACTTCGAAGTTCGATTGAACGTGGAGCGTAACCGACGCCGCCCATTGTTGTGGTAATCGCACGCATTTCTGTTAATGGCGTTTCAATAACTATTGTTGTAACATTAGCCACCATTTGTCCGCCTGACATCACGTTAAGGCTTCTTTCAAGATCTCTGAATCTTTGTTTTGCAATATTGATGTCTCTGTCATTCATCTTAATGTTTACGTTTCTACGGACTCGGTTTACGGTCACATCTACATCAATTTCACGTATCACCACACCAAGGATATTCCAATTGTTATCCAAGTTGTATTCTGGACCTTTGACCCTTATGTTTTGGAATTTTGTAATGCCATATGTTGGAAGATTTTGTGTACCATGATTAAGTGTAAATGTTATGCCAGTCAGTTGACCACTTGGAAACGCTATTGATAATGTTTGCCATCCATTTACATTTCGATTAATACTGGTTCTGGCAAGCGTTTGTCGTGTTCTGTTATGAATAATTGAGATTGATATATTGCCACTTGTTGATGTTGTATATACGTCTGCAAAAAAATAGTAGCGTTGATTTTGCAATAATACAAAACGTTTGTCGAATGAGGCACTTGTAAGAGTGTATGATTGAATTTTAAGTAAATCTTCACTTTGTGTAAATTCTGCATACTCAAACAACTGTGACTTTTGCCAATAATCATTATGACATGGCAATTCGCATGATTCAGGGATTATTATATTATCAAAATCAATTGCGGCAAGTGCACGAGATGGAAGCGAACCCAACAAAAATACAACACCAAGTGAGGCTACAAGCATACACATTGAAAGTGCAATAAACATTTTGAATTTGATATAAGTTTTTTTCATTTACGTTTCCCCCTCTTAAGATTGCAATTTTTAATAGATTTTAACTATGTACATTATATCAAATTTCAAGACAAAAGTCAAGAGTTTACAAAAAAATCCTTTATTCAAGGATTTCTTTTGTAATTACTGGGGTGGATGATGGGTCTCGAACCCACGACCTTCGGAACCACAACCCGACGCTCTAACCAACTGAGCTACACCCACCACGAGACAAACCAACAGAAACATTATAAGGTTTTCAAAAGTTATTGTCAAGAAGAAAATCATGACAATTCCTAGATAGAAATACTTTTTAGAGCCAATAAAACAAGGTGAAATAATAAAAACACCTCATTCAAGAATGTAAAGCTATAAAATTACGCAACGTTAATTGATGCCAATTTTTTCGCAAGACGAGCTTTTTGCCTGGAAGCTTTGTTCTTGTGGATAACGCCATCGGTGGCGGCACTGTCGAGAAGACCCGAGCATGTTTTTAAAAGTTCGGTTGCATTGTCCACTTCTTTTGCGATAACAGACGCCTCGAATTTTTTAAGGAATGTTTTAATTTCACTTTTAACCGCAGTGTTTTGAACACGTTTCTTTTCCGCTACGTTAATACGCTTTTTTGCACTTTTGATGTTTGCCATAAGTATCATTCTATCACAAAATTTTGAGGTATGCAAGTAGTTTTTATCGGACAAACTAGGCATATATGAAAAAGATTAGTGATTTAGCGGTAGAGTTATGCGAAGACCTTGATAAAAGCGAATCGGGTTTCAGTTTTGATGTGGAAAATTTTGAGAATGGGGTTAAAAAACACATTACACACATTAAATCAGAGATGGCGGCAAAAGATATAGGCAAGCCCATAGGCATTTATGCAAATATAGAGGTTTGCAACTTTCATTCTTTAGTTTCTAGCAAAGATAACAAACTTAAAGCATTACAAAATATCTTATCCGATACAATCATCAAATTTATTAGAGACAGCAAAGTACCATTCCGCAAATTACTTGTGGTAGGTCTTGGAAATTCTAGATTTGTTGCAGACAGTCTTGGACCTAAAACATGTGAAATGTTAAACGGAGACAAGTATTTGGCAACTTTTGCGGCAGGTGTTGCAGGCGTCACAGGAATTGAAAGTGTAATTGCAATAAAAGCAATTTCAAAAGCAACCTCGCCAAGTCATGTTTTGGTTATTGACAGTCTGTGTTGCCATGAAAAAGAACGTCTTGGCAATAATTTCCAGATTTCAAATGCCGGAATAAGTCCTGGAAGTGGTGTTGGCCGTGATAACAAAAAAATTAACCAAAGTTTTTTGGGTGTGCCGGTTATCGCACTTGGCGTTCCACTTGTTATTTATCTGCCAAGCCTTCATTATGTTGTGCCAAAAATGGTCGATTTAATTGTAGAGAGATGTGTGCAAGTTATTGTTGGGGCTGTTAATGATTTACAAAAATCAAGTCTATGGCTTGAAATTAATCGTTATCAATAAGTGTATTAAGTATTGCTTCGTAGACAAGTGGAGCCTTTTCTTTCCATTTTGCGGCCGCCCTTGTTGCATTTTGTCTTGAACCTGTTTTGAGACGAATTTCGAGAAGATTTTCGGTAGACTGTTCTTTTATACGAAGTAGTATCATATATGTTCCATCGCTATTTTTATAATAATCATAAATATATTCTTGACTTCGTTTAAGCCGACCACGATTTTCTTTTGCATAGTCAGTGATTTCTTCCCTTATTGAGGCAGGAATTTTTGTATAAAAGTGACTCAGTGCCCCTCTTCCCTGTGGAGTTAAATGATAGAGCAGATCACTGCCATTTCTTGTACGGTGAACAAAGCGAGATTCATTAAGTTGATACAATACTTCTCTGAAATCAATGTATGAAAGCCAAGATGGATTGATTACTATGGTTTCAGATAAACTTTGCTCGGTCAAAGGTATTTCCATTTTTTCAAATATAAAAAGCAAAATAAGTTTTTTTGCAAGATCATCGGCATGAAAATCTGTGTTACGATCCTCGGGTTTAAAATTGGCTATTGTTGATCTTTGTTGCATAGCATAATTGTATCATATATTTTAAAGGTTGACAATTACCTAATAATTGCATATACTTAATATATTCTTTTAATATTCTATTTTAATTCATTTATCTTAATTTTAGAGAGGAAGAAATAACAATGAGTATTAAAGTCACCACAAGTGGACGTAAATTGACAAAACGTGAATTTGAAGAATCCGTTGGGTTTCTGTGTCCTAAAGCTACTCAGGATGCATATTATGTAAACTTTGTAACTGGAAGTGAAAAGTTACATCTTAAAGATCAAGAAATGAATTTGTCGACATTTCTTGGATACATTCATGCAAACTGGGATGACGGAGAAACATACTATGTTTTTCTGAATTTAGACCAAGACTATGTGGATAAATTTACTCTCGATACATTTTCCAGAGAAAAGTTATCCTGACCAACAAAAAAAGAATAGCTTGAGGCTATTCTTTTTTTGGTTTAAATTTAATCTACTTTGCAAGTTTTGCAAGAAGAGATTTGTTATCAGCAAGTTTTTTTCTTTCTTCATCAACAAGTTGCTTTGGGGCACGAGCAATAAAACCTTGGTTAGATAATACTTTTTCACCGCGTTCAATTTCTTTTTGCAATGTTACAATTTGTTTTTCACGATAAGTATTTGCCAGACGTTCAATTTCACTTGGGTTTTCACTTAGCCTGCCTGCATCTTTTTTTTGCAGTTTAAGTTCACTTAAAAGTTCTATAATTTTATCAAATTCTTTTTTTTCTTTTGGATATGTTTTATTCCAAGTATTCTTTGACTTTGCGTTTGGCCACTCTTCGGTTGCCAACATCTCCCCTCTTTTCAAGATATTACAAAAAATTTCTTCGGTTATAAACGGCATAATTGGATGAAGAAGTTTCAAAAAATTTATTATAACATGATGAGTAATTGAAAGTGACGTAACTTTGTCGGAAACGGTTTTAATTGCCTCGAGATAAAAATCACAAAAATCATACCAAAAAAATGATTGAAGTTCATTTGCTATTATCCCAAGGTCATATTTTTCGTATTTTTTTGTTACCGATTTTATTAGGTTATTAAGTTTTGTTAAAATCCATTTGTCAGGAATACTTAGTCTTTTGCTTTCAGGCGAGTTTACTCCCACACAAGAAACTGTTTCTTTCGTAATAATATAAAACTTCACCGCATTCCAAATTTTGTTAATAAAGTTTCTTGCAAGCGTTGCTTTTTCAATACTGTATCTTGGGTCTCTATCTAGTTTTGTGCCAGAAATTATAGAAAATCTTAGTGCATCTGCACCGAATTCTTCTATTGCATCCAAGGGATCTATGCCATTACCCAAACTCTTAGACATCTTTTTACCATGAATATCTCTTACAAGTCCATGAAAAATAAGAGTATCAAACGGCAGTTTATCAGTATATTCAAGCCCAGAAAAAACCATGCGAATTGCCCAAAAGAACAGAATATCATATCCCATGACCATAACATTGGTTGGATAAAAATATTCAAAGTCTGGGGTTTTATCTGGCCAACCAAGTGTACAAAATGGCCAAAGTGCAGATGAAAACCAAGTATCAAGCACATCTGTTTCACCATCAAGCGGTATTTTATGACCACTTGTAATCTGGCGAGATATACACCAATCCCGAATATTATTTAACCAATGCAGATAAATTTTTTCAAATTTTTTAGGAACAATAGAAAGACCATTATTCAAAGATTCTTTTGCACGTTTTGCAAGTTCTTCCATCTTTACGAACCATTGATTGGAAAGCGTAGGCTCTACGACGGTCTTGCAACGATAGCAAACCGCCAAAGTACTTGTATGCTTTTTCCTGCCTTTAATGAAACCTGCGTTATCAAGCTGTTTAACAACATCTTCTCTATTCTGTAATTCTATTTTGTCGACAGGTAAATTATGTTTTTTTGCAAGTTCAAAGTCTGTGTGTGAATGAGCCGGTGTAATTTGCAAACAACCTGTTCCAAATTTTATGTCTACGTGATCATCGGCAATAATTGGTATGGTTTTGTTTGTAAGAGGGATGAATACCCTTTGACCTATAAGATTGTTGTATCTTGTGTCACTAGGATTAACCGCAATTGCCGCATCTGCAAATACAACTTCTGGACGAACGGTTGCAATTACAAGTCCTTCAGATAAAGAAGATTGTGACGTGTCCACAAAAGGAAATAGGATGTTGTAAAGTACTTGTTCTTTATCTTCGTGTTCAAT
>Ga0131853_10002013_pt1 | contig 36331 bp, 16 predicted proteins | sample TergutLab28metaG_FD_92764 | JGI IMG/M metagenome (GOLD analysis project Ga0131853, IMG submission 92764) | Labiotermes labralis P1 segment gut microbial communities from Petit-Saut dam, French Guiana - Lab288 P1 (version 2) (version 2) | ecosystem: Host-associated > Arthropoda: Insects >... | reverse complement strand
GGCGTACTTTGCCATGAGCAACGTCCAACTTACATGAATCAGCAGTGTATTACAATTGTACACTAAGCCAAAATAATATGTAACGACCATACAACATCAGTCGTGTAAAAGCAAGTACAAAAAAAATCTTATTCCCAATATACAACAATATATATAGTGAATTTGTTGGTTTATGTAGTGACTGTTGTTCACAGTTTCACTGGATTAGCAAACTGGTATAATGAAAGAGAATGAGGAGAAAATGGGATAGCTGATAAATTCCTTTAAAATGTGGTGAAGTTTCAAATATTTGGTGACTACACTCACACATTAAAATTGCTTGCACGAACACATTAACATCTGGTTAAATTCGCGGACTGCTTACCACCCTTCTGCCGTCTTAAAAGGTATAGTTAAATTGTAGAAAACCTTAATTTCGCCTGGTTTTTGTATGAGTGAAAAAATTAGCCTTTCGCCTGAAGGGAAGAACATACGAATTCTTGAACATGGTGCTGAGGAAGATGTTTGTACTTTAGAGGAAGTAGGTAATAGGAGAATCGAGAAAAATCGCATAATGAGGAGCTTCACGTTTTATATTCCTCGCCAAATACTTATAGGATAATCAAATCAAGGACGATGGGATGGACCGGTCATGTGGGACGCAAAAGAGGAGAGAAATGCATATGGGGTTTTGGTGGTGAATCTTGAAGGACAGAGACCCGCGGGGAAGACGTGGTTATAGATGGAAGGCTAACATTAAAATGGATCTTACAGACAAGGATGGGATGGCGTGGACCAGATTCACGGAGCTTCGATAAATGAAAAGCGATGGGCTGTTGTGAACACGGTACTGAACCTTTGTTTCTCATAAAATTGAGGGGGATTTCTTGATACTTGAAGAAACTTGCGCTTCTGAAGAAGGACTCTTATCCCTGGAGATCTTTGTTTTTAGTTTGTTCATTTATTTACTAGTCAGTCAATTCTTTGTGTAGTTAGAGAGAGAGTCCGTCGGCAAGTCTGTCTTTCAAAGGTTAGATGAAACAAAGTCAAGTTTTGACACCAGTCTTAGTCTGCTATATGTCTTTACTCTTAGTACTGTGGGCAGACAGAGTGACAGACAAGTCTTTATCCCGAGTTATTTTCTTCATGCAACAGATTTTTAAAAATTACTCTGTACCCGGCCTTTCTAGTGATCCCCCTTGTCACAGGGAATAATTGGGGGGGGGGGGGTGGAGAGGACAGGGAAGATACGCTCAGTCGAAGTTACAGAAAACAGCCTCTTTTATTGAAGTCGGGAACCACTTAATGTTTACCAGAGAACACACAAACTTACAACCTGCTCGCTGCCTTGATATTTCCGAAGTGATCCCTTGGATAACGCTTTCGCCACAAACGTCAGTTACTCTGTTGGCCACCTGATATCCAGTCTGTAATACGATCCCCCCACACCTGCAACAACCGTTGCTAAGCGGAGAGGCCAAGGCCGGAATTAGCACAGTGAGCTTCGCTTGTAATTAAGCACAGACTATGTGAATATCGTGATGTGATATCATTACACGACACGAACATTACAGTAAGTGACAGCTGATAGTTGGCAATACGTTCAGCGTGGTGAGTCAGGACAAGAAACGAATCATATTAAAATTGTAAATTCCATTCACTCAACTCAGTAATTATGCACAAGTGTTTCCAAAATGTCCTTATGTACTTGTTTGTTCAAACAGCATTGTAAGGACTTCTCATTCAGTTAGCATATAGCATGTATGACCTACAAATGCCATAATTACATTATGAATATGGTAAATCAGGACAGCCTGAGAATGAATAAAGTTAAAATTCAAAATAGGAATGTTCTGTATTTCACCGTAACCCGCTGAGTGGATTAAGCTGGAACAGGACAAAATACGACGGCAGGCTGCTCTGATATATATTAAAGAAGAGTGTATTAAAGCTCAGAATTTCTTGACCAGCTAATCTACTGTCAGCATGTCAGAAATGATTTTGCACCAGCTAGGTACTTTATCAATTAATTAATCCTTTTGATTTCAAACTTTCGCCCTGTTCTGAATTTCGTAGTCTTTCGTTTGGGTGATTCCCCGGCGTCTGAATTTGATGTGCCGAAGTTTCGGAACACACTGTCTGTCTGTCTGTTCCGTCTTCTTAGGTGAAGATGGAACAGACAGTGTTCCGAAACGACGGCACATAAAATTCAGAAGCCGGGAAATCACCCAAACGAAAGAATGCAACAATTAATCTTTATTATGGACAGTATAGTAAGTTACTACAAATGTAAAACTTGAGAGGCAACGTGCATAGGTATTTATGGAGCAATAAATAGTAAGTGAGTGTGTGTGTGTGTGTGTATACATACATACACACACACACACACACATTTATATATAAATGTATATATATATATATATAAGGTTTTAAGGTGTGGTGTCCCCGTTATGCTTCTAGAATATATAATAAATCACACACACATATATGTATATATATATATAAGGTTTTAAGGTGTGGTGTCCCCGTTATGCTTCTAGAATACATAAAACACACACACACACACACATATATATATATGAGGCTTTGGTTTCGTATTGATGTCGTGAAATGTATAGTACAGATTTACGAAGTCTTATTTTGCGTGATTTTGAAATAACGAGCTCTTGTAATATAAGTAATAATAAAAGGTAAAGTTTCCCCTCTTCAGTCTATGAAGGCATATAGGGGTTGTAGAGGTATAGCTCCACTCATTCTTAACATTGGCACCAGAAGGAGGTGAGTGGTTAACTTCACGTCTCGGCCGCTGTATCCTTTGAAAGAACCCTGGTGCCCATCGAACAGGAGACTGGGTGGGCCCTACAGCCAGTCTGAACTTTATGAAGAAGAGAAAAGTGTTTTGCCCCCACCGGGATTTGAACCCCAGAATGTCCAGCCCGTAGCATAGTCACTATACTGACTGAGTTATCCCAGCTGTTGTAAGTAGTAATATATGAATCTTATTATACATGTAAAAATTTTAAATAACTTACTATGTGCTCAGACGAAGTTCTTCTAGGTGTAAGTTACAATCTGTTGTTTTTACATTTAATTTTATCTGCACAAAATAACCCGAAAAATTATTACGTTGGTGAGTACTTGTGCGTTCACGGAACGTGTCGCACCCCTCCCCGAATTTTAATGCATTTATGTGGAATAATTGGACTTAATTTGCACGAATCCTTTTTCACGTGCGCGCCCCAGAAACGAAACCCACTGACGGTCCAAGCAAACAAACACCCAACTCTCGCCACTTCACTACACTCAGCAGCCCCTTCCGCGAGCACCGCTAACCTCTGTACTGATCAAACAAGAAACAACGAGCAGTGAGTCATGACCACACTCTACGGTGATCCCTCGTCCAGCGTGGGGTCTATGGGGAGTTAGCACAGTGTCGGTGAAAACCGCGTCGCGACTTGGACGTGAAAGTGACCGCTTACCTCTGTCGAATACCGAGGCTGGAGATCGGTGGTTCTGTAGTACCACACTCCTTCATGTATGTTTATAGCATGCACAGAGACAACTGTACTTTTACCTTAACAGATCACTGGACTGGTAGAGTCAACTGCAATGTTCTTGTCTTTGCAGGTTTGAGAAAGGTTTATCCGTATTACTTCACATTTACAACGTTTACAAAGGGTCGGTGGGTTGGAGAGAAGATCCTTGATGTATTTGCCAGGGAGTTCCGCGCACATCCTGCTGAGGAATATGTAAGTAAAGATTAACAGAATTTTTTGTGCACTGACATGTGCCTTAAAGTTTGTTTAGCTGATGCAAACAATTCGTATTGGTCTGGTTTCTTCCATGATAATGATTAAGTTATGTATAAAAGTGACGTGCAAGTACGTGTAATTAAATGAAATGAGTAATACCCCAATACGGAAATCACCATGCTCATGCCCACATGCAGGTAGACAGATATACGAGTGTAAACTCATACACATAACTTACGAATGCACATGCACAGAGGGATGAATGGGTACATACACGGAGAAAGATACACATAGGGATAATACACACAGACAGGTGTAGTGTTCATAAGAAAGTTTGGATTTTATCTTGAGCTGTCTGTATCCAGTCCACATTTTACAAGGAGTTGAATTTAAAACCGAAACCAGCCGCACGGCAAGTTTAACGGCCTTATGTATGGTATAATATAACGAACCACACGGTAGAGTAGTTTTTTTGGAAATGGCTTTCTTGAATTCTCAGACGTGCTTGATTTCGAAGGAACTGGAACACCGAGAAACCGTATTGTAAATTTTATACGAAATTTTTCGTACAATTTCTTCCTTTTATAGGTTTCCGCAGTGAAATTCCTCTGCATTAAACTGTGCTGCATACTGACGAACAAGAGAAACTTACGTCACACTGTGCTTCACACTTTCTGTTACAAACAACAGATTAAACTGGACTATGTGATTTAAGAGTCAGATGATTCAATTTAACCGTACGCGCGACGATAATACTGGCGTTGTGTGAGTCATGGAGCGCCGTTTCATCATCACCGCATTATCGGCAATTTCTATACAAGAAGTTCAAAGAGTACTTAATAATCTGTTCAACGGGTGTCATGGATGGCTGAGAGTTGCGGGAGGTCATTTTCAACGCCTATACTGCGGTGGGACAAGTTATGTTACATGAGTAATTGTAAGGCCGTTGCTGGTCATGCGTCTGCGTTCTGTTTTCAGTTGAACGTCCAGCATATGTGTGTGTTTGTGTGTGTATGTGTGTGTGTGTGCGGGCGCGGGCGCGTGAGGGTGTGTGTGTGTGTGTGTGTGTGTGTGTGTGTGAACTAAACTCTTCCATTGGGGATGTGAATATTTTACATTTTCCGCATGCCGCATATATCTTTATCCGTGCGTGCAGGAGTATCATAATATGAAGATATTGCAGATTATTGCATTTGACATTATATGTAACACATATTGTGTACAGTTGCCTTATACACGCTGTTTTATTACCAAATGCTGCACCGTGTTTTAAGTTTTTGCGCTCCTACATGTTTCGGCTATTTGTTGTAGTCATGATCAGGGAGCTATAATATTATATTGTTTGGCTTGTCAGTAAATAGTATACATGCTAAACATATATACATATACATACATATTGTATATATGTATAGCATTTACTGACAAGCTAGACGATATGCTGCTTGTGTATTAAAGCTCTCTGATGATGGCTACAACAGATAGCCGAAACATGTGGGAGCGCAGTAACTGAAAATTGTATGACAGTTGGGAATAAAACAGAATGTCATTTGACGTGGTTGCATAACTCAGATATTTGACCATTGTGGTAATATATAAAAATTATCGTTGTAAGTATATAAAGAGCAGTTTAACTTCGGGAATCATGCTGCCTTTCATTTCAGAATATTTTATCGTTTTGATTCCTGTATACAGTCCTCTTAAAATACAGACAGTGTACAAAACTTTGATGTTTTGCTGACTGTGTATCTCAGTATATTTATCTTAGTAATCAACCAACTTGATGCACAAAATTTTGTTTCACAATAAGTTTATTTCATGCCTCTACATGTTTCGAGTGTCATGTGCTCATCATCAGGAGGTTAAAATTGTATTACACAGCCTCTGGTATCATCACGCCTATAGGTGGCCTTCCTGTGCACTCTCAACCTGTGCACGGGACCAATAGGTGTGATGATACCAGAGGTTGTATAATACAATTTTGACCTCCTGATGATGAGCACAAGGCGCTCGAAACATGTAGAGGCATGAAATAAACTTATTGTGAAACAAAATTTTGTGCATCAAGTTGGTTAATTACTGAGATAAATATACAAAACGTTTAACCTGCAGTTTTATATTGAATTCGAAAATTAATCTCTTGCTCTGTGGCAGTGTTTCCCAGCCAGGGTTCCACAGTACATATCTAGGGATTCCTGGAGAAGTTGTGTGTGTGTATATATATAAGTTCTCTATGAATTCACTTCTGTTACATTAATTTAGCAGTAACTGAAATTTGCCTCCTGTTATCAATTTTTCTGGCCGCTGAAGTTTGTCATATGTGTGGAGCACTACGGACATGAAGAATTCATTTATGGGTTCCCGCATCAGGGCGGGGGGAGAAAGAAAGGAGAAAGGTTGAGAAGCACTGCTGTAAGAGAAGAACATAGATTGATATGGTTAGAATTCTGAGGTTTATATTAGGATGCAGGCAATAATATAATGGAAAGATTCATCATATATCTGATTAGAATCTCAGCTAAGCTGCCAAGTGTCCTGGTTGAAGCATTATTTAGTCTTCTTCAGTCTGCCTCTGACAATAGAACTTTTAAATGTGCCATGACCATTTCCTTTCAAAGTCCATAATTGTTTTCTCTTTTCATTAAATGCATTTGAAAGAGGTCCATTTAATAACCTACTGAGTATCATCCAGCTGGTATCACACAAGTCACCATTTAGATAAAAAAATCAGAAATTGTGTTTGGAAAGCTTTGTCCTTTTTTTCAACATGTCTTTATAATTTTGTGCAGGAGAGGTGCATTCGTGCAGGAACACTAACCGTGAACTATGAGAAGGTCAATGTTGACTATCGTCTCAAACACAATGACCTGCTGGCCAACATTGTACACAGGTAACAGTTTTGCATTTGTATGTTACATAGGTACATAAAAATGAAGTTCTTTTGGAATGATTCCTATTTTAGTAAGAATGCCATATAAAAGTGATAATTGTTGATACCACTGTCCTCATGTAACCAAGGTCTGCATTTCATGCATACATATTTACATATTGTTGTACAAAATTTTTACAAGTGTGTAGGACAACACTGCATTTATTTTAGAACTATCCTATATTTATTTCCTGTTCTTGCCATCTAAAGATAATTTAGTTCCCCACAGAATATAGGTTAAAATTTGATAAGTGGACATGGTTTCTCCACACTGTCTTTCCTCTGCCATGGCCCTGTATTAATTGCTGCTACTACTACTACTAATACTACCACCATCACCACCACCAAGAAAAAAGTATATATGAGGAAGAAGGGTTAGAATGTCACAATTTTTTGTCAGATTTGAGGTGTAACATCATCATCAAGCCCAATTCTAACCTAGCCTGAACCTACTACCATATTCATAGTCATGTATAATAATGCCTTGTTTCCTCAAACTCCGCGGGGACATGTGGAATGATGTGCGTGGAGCCATTACCCATACATCAGTTTCCTCAACATTTATGAATGCACTGTGTATAATTTGTTGTATTTGTCTGATATTTCAGACATGGTGAATAATTGGAACAGAAGTTTTTTTCCTTATTAGTATCAGATAAGCAGTAGAATTCTATTTTGCTTTGTCTGGCTTATGGAAGTTACTGTACCTTAAATAATTTTTAAACCTGTTATGTCCAGTGTAGACTGTGGATTCGGAAGGTTTTTAAATTAATATCTCATATCAGTAATATTCTAACATTCTCCAGTTTCTTAACTAAAACATTGATAAGTGTCCCACTTTCTTATCCCTGTAAAAATGTTGTTTCTTTGAAAGATGCAAAAAGAATTTATTTCTGAACAAATTTTGTGTTTTAGTTTCATGTGCATAACAAGATGTACATTTGTACACACTTGGAGGCATATTTTGCCCACATAGCAGTCATTAGATGTTAGTCTTATACATGTTCTGAAGTCATCCTGCATCACCATCACACATGTAAATGGTCATACATGAATTAAGGTTTAAATGTTGAAATTAATTCTGGTAATTTTGTGCAGTGCATTTCTAAACTCATAACTCATTTTTTCAGGATTTTTCAAGTGAGTTTTTTGAAGTCCTCTTGAAACAGGACACAAAACTGTACCTGCTGTAAACTGCTTTTAACAAATTTCATTCCTTATACTCACAGATGTTATATCCAGAATACAGAAGGCTGTCATGTAAGTGGAAACTAAATAATGTCATGTCATGTCATGTTAAAGTGTTCCCTCAGTCAAGGAACCACACCTAGCAGACATGCAAGGGGAATGGAAGTGCATCTCCCACTTTTCTGCAGCAGGTACCCCTTAGATAAAAAGCTGTTGATGGTGAAAACAAAAATCCCTTCCTCCTGTTTGGTTTTGAATCCCAGTCAGCTTGCCCATATCCAGTTGTTATACTGATGGAAATATTCCACCTGTTCTTTAATGTAATCTGCCAACTTAGGTTTACTTTCTAAGATGAAGTGTATGTGTATTTAATAAAAATTATGGTTTCGGCTTTTACTATGCCAAAATAATGTAAATGGTTAAATTGTAGATTTGTTACAGTTTCTTTGAATCCTTTCATTATATTTCTCAAGGTCAGTTTATATACACATAAGAGTTTGGAGAGACATACCTTATAATTTCAATAAAGTGGCAAACTCAGACTAGTAAAATTGTGTCAAACAATTTTTTTTTTCTGGTAATGTTTGAGTAAAAAGAATATATTGGTAATTGCTTATTTGATTATGTAAGTATGTTTGCTTATTTGTTGTTTAGTTTTGCTTTGTACAGACATGTTACATTATATGTAACCAGTTATTTATGGAATATCTGTATATTAGTGATAATGAAATTAACAAAGGTAATTTGAGAATGACCCTGTGTGGTCTGATTTTGAATGGAAATAAAAGTAGCAGCCCATCCACACTCTGAACCACATGAGGGGTGAATCATTCTCAGATACAGAACACACCGTTGAATGCAGTATCAAGGCTTTATTAAGAAATAATGTATTAATTTAATATCAGATTTATATTTTTTATTCATAATTTATAATATAACTCGTTATTAAATAATGGTTATATCCACCTTACAGTGTTGCCACCTAAAGTTCCTTTCTGTATTGCATGTGTTTAACAGTAACTGCACTCGTTAATTTAGACACTAATTAATGCATGCATGCATATGCACAGTTACATGGTGCATTATGTTTTCCAAACATACGGTCATTTTACTCTGAAAAAGAACTGTTCCTTAAAACAGAGGTTTCAATGTATGTTTATCAAGAGTCTCTGCCTTTCTTTTTTACACAGCCATGCCAGTGCAGCCAAATTTGGAAACAGTTTAGTAAGGATTGATGATATTCTACCCCAATCACAGTTCTTTACGAGTCAATACTGATTATCTCAAAGTGAAACTTTCTTGTTTGTGTATGTAGTATGTAGTTCATTTAATGACAGTCTCAGTGACTCAGACTCTGAAGGTTAAATGGTTGGATGGTACTTGGCATTGAACTGGAAAGACGTAGAAGGAAGTGGGCACGGCTTAACTTAAGATCTTTCCCAACATTTGCCTGGAGGGACTGAGGCAGAACATGAAATACCTCACTCAAGGTACTCTGCGTCCCAGGTGACATTCAAACTGGTCGTCTCCCAGATACAAGTCACTTGAGACCACTTGTTTGATCCTTTACTGTTTATGAACAGCATTAAGTAATGTGGTACTGTGTCAGATGAGCAGAGTATGTAAAAGCAGGGCCACCCTACATGATGCTCACACCATGACCCACGGTGAATGTGCAATGAGCCTTGCTCTTAAACTCACAGTGAATGTGAGCTGAGCTTTGCATTGGAACTGATAAACACAGAGGGGGAAGTATTTACTGAGGCACCAGCTTATGGCAGGCAAACATTTTGTAACGTGCAAATGAACAGCACTGACCGTTGAAATGCATTTTGCACATGTAAGCACACTCATTCGCACAAGCATGTGCATGCTTACACACACTCACAACACTTAGCATGCCTGTTTTATTACAAAGGAGTGGTTTCAGCTGGGTAAGTTTTTGTTTGGAGTGACATTTATTACCTCTTTCTTGTCCGTTTACTTTTCATACCTTATATTGATTTGTTCTGTTAGTATACTGAGGCCACAGAAAGGAGTTTGTGTTTGATGGTACTAAGGCTTCATCTTTCGGGCTGCTGTTGTATTCCCCTCCAGCTTATGCCAGCTAGCACTGAGTGCTTCTTTCTTGTGAAACGATCAAGCTCTTTTCCAACATTTATGTGAAGCAGGGGCAGATTCAGGTGTTGTGGGGCCTGGAGCTTAAACAATTTTTGGGGCCCTCTTTAAAAAAATAAATCAAAGTTATGAATACAAATTTAGGGAAAGTGAGTATTTATTTAGAATGAGAAAAGAAATCGCAACAAGTTACAAATTAAAAACACTGACGAATATCACAAACGTCACAAAATCCAGAAAAATAACATAATATATTTATTAATAAACTGCCTGACACACCTTTATAATACTTTTTTGCCTACATTTTTTGGCAGCTTATGACAGCGATTTTGTAGTATCATTTTCTTAGAGAAAATGGAGAGATAATTCAGTCTTTCATTTAGTATGGTTGATCAAAATTTGTTGTTTGTTGTTGATAGTTTAAAAGAGTTTCTTTCAATTTCACAGTTCGTTGTTGGTATTGTCATGTAAATTTTTAGGATTGTTGTTAAATTTGGGAAAATCTCTCATCATGATTATTTTCATTTATGAGCTGTAAACAAGATTTCAGGACATTTCTAGCACATTGCTAGGGCCCCTGCCAGGGTCTTGGAAGGGGTCCATGCTAGTGAGGGGCCCTGAAGCTTCAGCCTAATTAGCTTCATGGTAAATCCACTCCTGGTGTGAAGAGAATGGCTGGATGACTGAAAGGGAATATATAGAAGTGTGCTGAAAGAGGAAGAAGAACAGTTCAGGGGTGATGTGGAGGGGATGTCCGTGGCATTAATATAAGTTACAGTACTGCTGTTAGTCGCATAATGTTATGTAATGGTTCCACTTAGGGCACATCAGATTCCAGGTACTGGGTCACAGTGACATCTGAAACTTTTATTATGATGCACAGTATTTTCTGCAGTAATCTGGTAAAATTTTCTGTAGTTCTTGTTAGTTGACAGAAATGTATGGGACATTGTGATTTGCATATCTAGTAAGCTGAAATGATTTACTCTACATCTGCATGTGTGCTATAGGGAGTCCCATTTTAACACCTTGCTCCAGACACATGCCAAACCATGCTCTGTACATGTGCCTTGCCCAGTACCAGCAAGTCAGACCGTGTTACATTTTATCACAAAAAATGCTTCCCATTTGTGGGTGATGCAGAGGTGCTGCCACCAGTGTGTGATTCTGTACCATAGATCACTGGGTGGTCACTTCACCTTGAAAATGGAGACAGCAGGGATCTCTGTAACAACAGCAATACGTCCCATATCCATATGGTAACATGACTGACAAACAGGATCAACACTAATGTTAAGCAACCACAAAATCCCAAGCTTTTTTCCCCAGTTGCACTCTGTAAATAACTGTACTGGTAGAGGTAACTGTTTGCAGATATCTTGTGACATAGGATAGTATTGTACAGTTTTGTTATGTCAGACAGTATGTGCAAGCTGCTGACAAAATACGGTACCTTTCCCATCTTTTTTTCCAGTATTTTTATGGTCTCTAATGTTTGGAGGTAGCTCAACATAGAACATTTGTTAAAACCTGTTCATATTACAATATAGCCATGTTTTATATCTGTTTAATTATTTTGTAATTTCATGTTATTTTATTTTTTGGTCTGAATTTCATTTTCTGTATATATACAGTAAAGGTTACATTTCTGATAACATACCTGAAATTCGAATTTCTGATTTGGATGACAATGTAATGTGAACCACTTTCAGTTTAAACCCTGTACCAAACCACTGTGCTGTGTTAAGAAAAAGAAAAAAGTCATACATTAATTATTTCAGATAACTGAATTTATTTTGTCCTGTTGAGATATTCTGTGGTACCTCAAAATTTGATGTGTCTCTGGAATTATAAACCTGGCCCTAGATATGTGTTTTTCTCAGTTTGGATTCATTTCAATACAAAATTTGGCACCTGCTTCACCAGTCTTCAATTAACATATTGTTTCTCCCATTTGTTCCATTTCTTTATCTCTGTCAGCTGCAAGTACCTTTCTGTTATGTTTTTGAAAGTTTGAATTCTAGTACCAGGAAAAAAAAAAATATATATAAATATACATAAAACTTAAAAAAACTGTAAACTTATCCTACCAAAATCTATGTTCAATAGTGATAAAACCCCCACAGAATTGGTATCAATGCAGTAGAATCTCCATTTAATGATACCTTAGATTTGCCCTCATTGCAGAAATAACTTACATACTCATGTCCCCATTATCTCAGTGATGCATTCCGTCTGTATAATATTTTCCACAGTGTGGCTTTCCTATCCATTGTCCCTCAGAGGAACATTAAATGTGGATTATATGTAAAACTAACAAAATCTGGCCTCTATGAATTGTCAGCAGCAAAAGTGTTATATTTCTGTCCGCTTCTGTCTCATATCAAACATAGTGTTAGCCCACTGAAGATGTAAATTTGAGCCATTTTCATTCCACATTTATGTTGTTGGCAATAAGGTACAACATCACTGCAGACGGTGCAGTGTTCAGTTTCAAAATATTTAACCCTCATCATGCTTTGCGTAAGATACAGACCATTAATATTGGCTGTTTTGGTTTGGGTGTATTTGGTGTTTTAAAAGGTCAGTCAAAGAAATTTGGTCTGCCTTTCTTGGCAGTTGGTGCTAGTTGTGGTATTTCAGCATGGAAACTACTAACAGAAGATTCTGTGGAAAAGAAATCAACATCCAAAGGGTTAAGGCAGTAGAATTTAGTGCCAAAACTGATTTTGAAGTAGTCAGATAGCCATAAAGTGTTTGACTGTCATAACGTATGTACTGAATGTTGACTACATCATTAAAAAGCTTCATATTTCAAATTCTTAGTGAAACATGTCTGATTATCAAAGTGGTTTCCCCACTTCAAAATGCCAGTAACAAATAGATTGTTGGTCGAGGAGAAATCGTCTGTAGGCTGCCATGTAGAGAATTGCTAAGTAGCTGATTATTTGTTACTTATGTATAATCACAAAATTAATTTAAGCCAAGCAATATAAAACATAAACTATATTAATTTTTGTGTGCTGTACTGTAATGGGCAGAACAGTTTCACCTTGAAGACAACATGTCAGTCTGCTTAATACACAGACTGATTAATTGTGAGATTTCATGTGCATAAATCCTGCAGTAAATAGAATAACTTATAAAATTTAATGTTTTGTGTACCGATTGAGTTTTAAAGATACAAATGGCAGGATGAAATGTTGCATTGTTATCCAAATTCTGCATACATTATCGAACATACAGTCAACTTGCATGTCCTTGCTACATGTGTGTGCTAACAACAAATGGTATTTACTCTTTCATATATTCTTTTCTTTTGGGTACTTAGATGCACATAGTATGTGTGTGTATGTGGGGATGCAAAGGAAGGAACAACATGTAGGTTTTTAGTTTAAAACTGACCTTTCAGAGGAACATGCTGTCTCCATCTTTGAGGTTGAAGGAATTAGTTCTATTTAGACAATGAAGTGATTTGGGGAGGTGGTGAGGGGATGCAGGTAAGTTACACTGATGAGTTGCAAGGAATTTGGCAAATTAGAATCACTGGATAGGAGGAATGAGATAGAGCACTTACAAGATAAAGAATAAAGCCACTTACTGTAATTGCTTATAGGACTTATTAAAGAGAGGGATTGTGGCAGTATAACCATTTATTCTCTAATGAAACAGGGTAGACATTATGCAGAATTGTCTTGCCTCTCTATTTGAGATACTGTGAAAATGTGAGATTTGAGTGGTGCTGCGGAAGATTTGCATCTTTATGATTGGGTGAGTAGTTTTCTATGTTCCAAAGGATTTTATTGCCTTTGAGATGTTGGAAATTATTGGCCCGTTGACACGATATCACATTGAAGGAGACGTGAATCTGCTGTCACCATGTTATGACAAACCAAATTATGATTTCATTCCTTTACATAGAATGTTTGGCTCACTGTTCATTTAGTATTTTGAGTTGCTGAATATATGTATATATATTCAACCATAAATATTCATATTCAATATCCAAGTGACTGAATGATGACATGATACAAAGTATAAAGCTACATAGTTCGGAGTCTGTCCAGGTTTCATCCACTGCAAGAAATAGAAAATATACAATAAAAATTATGGGAATGTCCATGAACACCTAAAAGCAAGACAGAAGAAGTTGCAACTAATTTCTGTAAAAAGATCCTGATTTCAGGTGAATATGTATAGGTAGTTAATCATCAGAGGTGGATCTGTAATTGAGAATAGCTCTTTCTGTAAGACCCAACTCAGTAGGTGCCTCCCTACCATTTCACCTGAAGATGGCAATATGTCCAGTATCTGAAACGTTGTGTCCTGTTTGTAATGTGAGACCCCGAAAAAGTTGGACCTAGTTGTCCTGAATAGAAACGTATTTTTAGTTGTGGAAGATTTTACTTAATGAATAAATCTCCCACACCAGTTGTAATATTAACAGTATTTTCATTAATTTGCTTATAATGAAGCATGGTAATTACTATACAGCAATAGACATTTCTGAAATTAATCATGAGAGGAACTTCTGTTTATAAAATACAGTATGGAATAATCAGATAGTGAAAGATTGTCAGTTGCACTATTGAAAAGTTTATTGTGCTTTGCAGAAATCACTTGTCATTAGTAATGTTAAAACTATTGCCTTTTGACATGTTCAGCTCAAATTACAGCGAATATAGGCACCAAAATAAACTAGCAACTGAAGTACCAATTGCTGCAAACAGTTCACTATTCACAGTCTTCATAGAATCCTTGTCCTCTTCAGTGTGTACTAGGTAGAGCATTCACATTATAGAAACAAACTGTAGGTGGCATGTGAAAGCAAAGTAATGAAAATTGCTTTCTGTTAACTTCCATTCCTTTAAAAGAATATAAATGTCAAGTAGACAAACTTTCCCAGTGTGCAGGTGTGAGAGAAATATTTTTTGTTCATTACACAAAAGTTGCACCCTGCAGGAAATTAATTTGTAATCGAATGAAAGGGTTGAGGGAAACTAGGTCAGTGGGTTAAGAAGGTGTGGTAGATGCAGGGAAAGCATCCCAAGGAAACCATTAAAGTTGTGTAAGTGTGCATTTGTTTAACTTAACATCCTGCATTTAACACAGCATCAGATTTTTATAGTGAAACTGCATGAATGTGCATATGAATTTCAGTGCTTTGAATGTTACAAGAAGCACTTGTGATATTTGCCATGGACCTCATACCACATTTATATTTTTGATAGAGACACCTTTCAAACTAAATTTTTTTCTTCTGTTTTAGATTATGACTTCCTTATATGTGATGCTGTGTAATTTGTAGACAGGCACAACATTTTGGAGCAACCTTCAAACTTCAGGGTTGAATAGTGAGCTGAGCTGGAAGGCTGTATTTTCTTCTTTTCTTTCACTGTCAAAACAACTTATTTCAGAGCTGCAGGTTTCCATTGGATGCCTCATAGCTTCAGTCCCCACACTCACCTCCATATATCATGTACCACATTTCCCTGTGCGGTTACTCTTCTACCCTGAAGACTGTAGCAGAAGAAAGTCTTGTATAATTCTGGTACCTATCCACCATACTGCAAATATCATATACCCCTTTCATCTGTTTTTTTCCAGGTCTTGTCTACTATAGGATCTGCAGTAACACAAATGGGGTGTATTAATTGCATTGTCACATGCGACTTACAGTTTATTTCTATAGTGTAGGGTGCTGGTACTCTGATCTTGTAGAAGCAATGCTAATTTCCATGTTATCCTTGATGCATTCTTATTGTATAGTTTTTGAAGTCTTTTAGTCAGTGATGTGTAATTCCTCTATTTTTTGTTTTACAAAACAGATGTCAGTATGATATATCATTGCCTACTGCTAGAAGGAAAGTCCTCATATGTTTATGTCTTAAGTGATTTGAGTTTAAATTTGTACAAGAACACAGTTAAACCCAGTGTAACATGATTTATTTCATGTATCTCTTTCCAACTTCCATACTTATTTGCATGAATTACAATTAATTGTAACAAATTATAGGCCTGTTATTATGTGGTGGCCACTGGATTTTGGCTACACTGGAAACTTCATCAAGAGCACTCTCACAAATTTACATATCGGAAGATGTTCAGAAGAAATTAAGCGTGAAATGTTTGTGAGTTGACACTTGCTAACATTTAAACTCTCATTACTTGTATGTTGTCTGTGTCCCATGTAAGCTGCAAGGTAAAAGCAGCACACCTGAACAAGGAGGGTAAAAGTCTGTCTCAAATTTTTGTCACAACCATATAATTCTGTACAAAATTAAAAACAATAAATCTCATGTTAATTAACCCTTTAAACGCTGAGTTAAATCCCATCTGCCATTTGCTGGCATTATTAGGCGCTCACCATATTCTCCACGTTAGCAGGATAAGGGTTAATGTTTAATGTCTGCCAGCAAATGTGTAATTTTACTGTTGTTACATGTCCTGATACAGCTTTTGAACTCATTACTCATTGTGGAGGCCACCATAAAATAATAGGATAGTAGCAGTGCCATGAAGACATTGTGCTTTTACAGTATAATATAAGTTTCATTCCTCTATCTCCTGTAGAGTGTGTGATCGTGTCAACTCTGCATTGTTGGTTTGTTCCAGGCACGAAGTCCCCGTTACCTCCGACCCTATCACCATAGTTCACATGGACGAGGACATTGTGGTTGTTAACAAACCTGCCTCCATCCCTGTAAGTGGGCAACAAGACTGCCTGTCTCTCTCTCACAAGTTCATTGTCTTGTTTTGTGCAGCACTGCAAATTAACCTATGGTTCCTCCTCAGTCATCTCTTAATTCCTTGAAAAAGCATTTGCATCACATATAAACAGTTTGTTTTCATATGCACCACATACATGTCTGCTTCAAAATAATCTTTGTTTCTGAAATATATAAATGAAACATATGCATAGGTAGGAGGATAATATTAAACTTGATTGTAAAGATTGAGGTGTGGATAGGATACATGTGGGTCAGAATGGGGTCCAGTGGCAAGCTCTTGTGAACAGTGTAATGTACTTTCAGGTTTCACAAAAGGCAAGGCATTTTTTGACTAAGTGAGTAACTGTTAGCTTCAAAAAGGGGAATTTGGATTTTGTAGTTTGGTAAACCACCTCTTGGATTCATTCAGCCAGACTATAATCCTGTATTTTTATTACCTTTTATTGCACAAGGAAAATTATGCATGTTTTCATGATGTGATTAAGAAATAGACACAAAATGTGAAAGTAACTGAGCTGTCATGCACATGGCTGTTGAAGCGTCAGTAAAACACTTTAAATCTTCCAACAGACCCCCCTAGGGGACAAGAGCAAAACATTCACTTATTAACTTAAGGCTGGAATAACAATACAAACCTACATTGCAGTTAGAGGAGTTTGGACTTATTCTATAATGATTTGGGTTTTGTAGAAAACTACTTCCCATTTTCTATTTCAGATTTGAAATTCCTTTTTGAGTCAGCAAAAGTACTGATCACTTCCTTCAGGTATTGCTTATTATCGTCATGCACTGAAGGCTCCTTTTATATGACTTGTAAAGTTCAGGGGAGAAGAGTAGTACCATTAGCGTCAGAGAAGTAGACACCCATTCATTATGATGATGAAAGGGAATTTTACCTATTTATTGATATATGTATGTTGTATTCATTTTGTAGTTACTGTGGATGTTTGCATAATTAGTTATCAGAATTGGATAAGTTTGTAACTGCAGTCAGTTGTGATGAATTTGTAACACAATTTGTACATTAGGGAAGTACAAAACTCTTTCTGTCCTTAATTAATATTCACCATTAAAGAAGGTAAGAACATCATGGCTTCCACAGTATGTGTATCCATGTAACTTAATCACTGCAAAGACCACTATATTTTAATTTTTATACACCTTATATGGGTCAACACATTTATATCCATATGCCTGCTAGTAATTTCAGTTAGTTCTGTACATTTAATTTACAGAAAAAGAGAGTGTTTTCTAGAACATCCACAGTAAAAAAGAACAGGGTTGGAGCCTGAATTTCTAATGTGGAGAATTTCTGTAGTTACAGTGAGGTAAATTTACTTCATGATGTACATTTATCATATGAAATTTTCTCAACACCCCCCCCCCCCCTTCCCAAATTAAAGTGTATGAAGGGTGAAGTTCTCCCTATAACATTCTATGAAGACACCTTGGCCCTGGATGGGTGGGCGGGTGGTGTTCGGTGCCATTCCGTGGCTGCCGTACCCCTAGGAATATCCCCAGTACCCATATGACAGGAGGCAGGGTGGGCCTCAGGCTGGTCTGGATGGGTTTTGGTGAAGAGGAAATCCCTTGCCTCCTCTGGTGATCGAACCCTGGACAGTTAAGCCTGTAGCAAGTCAATGTACTGACTAAGCTGTCTCAGCCCCTAATTAAAGTTTATACCAGCTGTAAATAGGTTGAACTGTAGCTGGTTTTCCTATACATTGGTTTTACCTGTAACAGTCATCATTTCATCATTGCTTTCTACAGTAGGCCTGACGTTTTGCACATTACCACATCTGCAGTCATCTTGAGTTCCTCTGTAACTTGGCACCTCACTGGGTGTGAAGTAAAGAAGGTTACTCAGCTGGTAAATACTCATATATTTCAGAAATGCTTCTTTCCTTTATGTGACAAACACTGTAATTAACACCTGTCAGAGTCGCTAAATTTATTGGAGTAATTCAAAAGCCGGTATAATGTTTATTGAGAGTGTTCTCCTTTCAGCAGTTGACAGTTACATTTATATATTATATCTAAATAATCTGAAATATTATTTCTGATTTTCCTGTTTGTTATATTTCATGAGAGTCTGATATGCAGTCCTCATCCCAATTATAATTTGTTACTTAATATAAATGTGATGCAAGTGTTAGGTGTCCTGTTTGGCACTGTAACATCTCCTTCGTGTAACATGTATTGTCTTGGTAAATTATACCATTCCTCTCAACTACCCGTACGCCACATTGCTTCGTTTCCCAGGTGCATACAGAACATCAGCAGCCCAAACAAACTGGGGATAACGTTTGTTTGATTTGCACCCTCAAAACCAACTTCACACACTGGAGGTGCATTTACAGTTTGAGTGTGATTTTAAGTTTATTTAATTTCTTATTTCACACAGGTCCATATGTATTAACACATAAACCACTAAAGTAAATTTTAATGAGCTCTCTTTTATTGTAAGATTTTCTTGATCACTACACTTGCCTGGGTAGTCATTGGGCAGAACGTGATGAATTTTTTTATTTTATTAGGCTGCCAGAAGACTTGAAGTGATACTCAGACCAGTGGAGAAGTTCTCATTTTATGTCCAGTCCAAACACAACCATCTCTTACTTGTGAAGTGGTTATCTTGCTTTATGTATTCAGAATGCGGTTGGTATATAAATGGAAGTATGAGCACAGAGAATGTTTAGAAAGTGGCACCACAACATTTCTGCAGTTTGCTTAGTTTATAATGCTATTTCCTCAGTAGTTGTTAAGAGTCCCTTTTATTTCGAACGTTGTCAGAAGCCATTTGAGTAAAATGGTGACATTCTTAGACAAATGGCAAAACAGACAAAAAAAAGATATGGAAATAAACTTCTGTGCCAGTAACTAAACTAGTAGACAGTGACTGACAAGAACTACCTGCATTGACAATAAAGAATTACCTTTGCTATGTTCATTATCTTTGTCAGTCCTGAAACAAATGAATGCAACATTCCAATAACAACACAAAAATGAGTAAGACAGGCCCTGTTAGTCGTAACAAGTAGACTGCAATATGTAATTTCTGATTGGTTCCAGAAAGAATAGGAAAATATGTGTTGTAAGACTGGAAGCATAATTATGAAATTTTTATTATGTAATATATGAAGCTATGTAGGAAATAATAATATTCATCAGTTGCTATCTTGTGCTTTAATATTACAAAATAAGTATCAATATGTGTTTCAATTAAAATTATTGAACTGGTTGTTAAAAACAAATGACTTTCTGCATTAGTTCCCTAACCTCATGAGGCACCACTTACAAACATCATGCTTAAACAAAAAATTAGACTTTTGAGACTGTATACAGACGTGTATATTTATTTTTGTAGAGGTACGGGCTGAAGCAATACCAATAACAGGCTGAGATTAGCAACCAACCAGCAACCATATTTTTATGGAATTTGCATAAAACAACGTGTAATTAATCTTGTAGACTTACTGCTTAATAACATAGAAACTATGCTTTTTCCAGTTTTTTTTGCAGTAGTACAAAAACAGTCAGAGTTATTTTCAACTGTATAAAAATTACTGTCATCTGTATACAACAGTATGATTTTTTGTTTAGGTTTATACTGTATGTAGCAGTAAAAAGCCTTCTTTTCAGAATCAAACTAGTTTTTTTTTGGTCCCCAAAATTTACATTTTTTAGCACTAATTAAGTTTAGGTGTGTGAGGTTGGTTTTGAATATAATACGTATTGTGACTCCCTGTCTGACGGGCATGCCGAGCAAAGCTTCCAGTAACATGGCAAGCGGCAGAAAGGGCTGAGCTGAGTCCTAATGTGGTTGTATTGCAGACATGAGACCCCAGTCCTAGCAAAACCCATCAAGCTAATTCATGTAGATGAAGACATTGTGGTGCTGGATAAACCGTGTTCTCTTCCGGTGAGTATGTTAGTGGGATATACTCTCGCAAGCTACTATAACAGCAAGCCCCACAGTCTTTGTTTCTGTCTTTTTAAATGTGTCAGAAATGACACCCTTTCTTATAAAAGGAGGTACTCTTGGTATTATGCGAGGGTCTGAAGATCGTTCCACATAATTGTAATATTAATTTTTGTTATATTGAGACTAGCATACAGCCTATTAAAATTTTGACAGGTGTCATTTCCCATCTCTAGCTATAGTCTTCATTTACAGCCCTTCCATCAAAACACTGTAATATGTTGTAGCCCTTGAAGGTCACTCATATCACAGTTTCATTGAATATGCACACTAAATAATCTTTTATGGCAACAATCTGAACTGTAATACTGAATAAGAATGTGTACCTCTCGCTGCTATTTATTGTTGCCACTTTGTGGTGCTGTCTGTGACTACCAACTATTCTAACTGCCGCATAATTACAGAATTGTTAGGCTAAGGCTGTGTCCATACATATTCCTTTTCTTTTGTCAAAGTTCTAAATTAGAATTGTCATAAATGAATAGTACTCTGTGGACAGTTATACATAAGAATGTATTCAATTTATATTGCTTGCAGATTCCATTTATGTGTGTTACAGAAGTCTGTTAGGAAGATAAAATATTGCATTCCTAGACATACTGTGCAAGGGTTGCCAGATGGCTTTTAAACACAGCTGGAAATTTGTTACATATGGAGTGCACATTTGCCAGATACATCCTTTTGTTATGCTGCATCCCTTATTGGTATTGATGTTCATTTACTGCTGTCAAGCTAATTGCACAACTGCATAGATTCATAAAATATTTTTTTCTTTTATTACATTAGGTATTTACCATATTAAAAAATGTTTAAAATAAAAATTTAATATGTTCTTGGGCTCTGTAGTTTGGATAAAATAACTATAATTTATATTGACCTGCTGATTATAATACTGGTTGTAAGTTCTTTTGAGCTTCATATGAAACTGTGGTTTTATCAGATTCATAAAAACAAAAATTAAGAATTGCATGTTACCTTTTGACATGGACCCACAGTAACAGATTTAATTAAAATCTTTTGAACAGCAAACTTCTAGTATTTTGATGTATGGGGCCGGACTGGTAGGTAATATCATTATGAAGGACATTCCATTGTGAATATGATTAATAAGTCAAACTGAGAGTGAGGCCAAGTTAAAGACCAGAACGAGGACTGAGATGGGGATGATAGACCCAACCAAGCACAGAGTCTAAACTGCTGTGTAATGCTGATGTACTAACACGACTTGGACTAGGGCGTTAATTAACAGGACATGCCAAACGGTACAGAGATTGTAAGGGAACAGCACTGATGAATACTGAATATGTTCATATAAGAAAAGTTAATTGTGGAAAGATAAGATGTCATTGTTCTGTAACAGTGAAGGAAACAGGCATGTTATTTTGTAGGAAACAAAGTAGAAACTTGTGAATTTTTTACATAATAATTGAAGAGCTTTAGTGAGCGAGAAAATAAAATGTTAGTGCCTCCTGTGTTCAATTGCAGAAAACTGACAGCAGGTTTTGCAGTATAAAGACACATGCAAAGACTGTTAAACTGTGGAGGACAGTAAGTATTGCTGGCTAGAAACAGAAGCCACACCTTGTACTCTCGTACAATTCTTATTGACTAGTTATTTTGAGTTACGCCACACCTTGTTCTGTTCTTACTGTCTAGTAATATTGAGTTATGTCACGTCTTGTACTGGACTTACCTATTGGTTATTCTGAGTTACGCTGTCCACTGTCGGTTAGCCTGCCTTTCGAAAATGCCTTGCCAACTGTAAGCACCCATTTCAACTTTTGAACTAGATGACTGATATTCACAAAACTTGATGTAAACAGTGGAATACACACAAATTCCATAAATTTTTGTTTTCATTTCATACCATAATAACAACATGGTGGATGCACAAAATTTTGAAGCAGGCACTACACTGGCATTTAAATCCTTAAATAATGTATGGGAAGAGGCTTAGTTAGCCACTGGAACTAGCTGTGTGAAGTTTGGTGTGGAGATGAATCATAAGCATTCTGCTTCACTTTATTTTAAGTGTTGTTTGTAAGCTATTACTTACAAGGAGAAATTTTGGGGTTGTCATTGGACAAATTCATTGTATACAGGAACTGTGCTTAAATGATTAGTTATTCACAAAGTAATAGAATAATGACAGTAACAATAATAAATCCTACACTGCTAAGGCCTGTTCTGCAGGAGTGTGTTCACCTGCACTCCCATTTGTCCTCAGTACTCTACGATTGCAGGCTGTGTCAGTGGGAGGGATGCAGTGGCACTGTCTGCAGTGACCATTAACCACCAATAAACATTGTGTAACATAGCTTAATGTGTTGGAACACATTGCTTAATGTTATACTAGCTTGCTTCCACCACCTTATATATTCACATGTACTCAATGGGTGCTGCAAGAGGATGGTGTGGGCCTAACTGTGTGGCTGACATATATGATCTCTGACATTTGTGAATAGGGGTAAGGAATGGGGGTGTTTGAGCCATTGGCTATTATAATGACACATGGGCAAGTTTATATCATTATTTACATGTAAAGGTGGTGGGGTGAATACATCAGTTAAACTCAGGTCTACCCCTGCTATGTTACCGGCATCATCCCTGCACCTGTCTTTCCATCATGCCAAACACAGTAATTAATTACTGATCATTCTAATATACTTGTAGCCTCTTTAACACCTGTTCAAACTTCGAATGAATGTTCCCAGCCTTCATAGTTTTTTCTTATCATAGCAGCCCTTAACTCCAAGATAGCATGTCAACAAAAGTAAATGTTCAAGAGTGAGGTCAGTGGCTTCTAGATCTCTGGGCTGGCAAGTGGTGTCATTTGCCATTAATCATATACTTATTTAGAATGGCCAGAAGGCGTAGCCTCCCTTTCTAACAGCTCTGTTGCAATTCATCCCAATCCATAAAATCTGGAGTTGTTAATGGGTGAAAATGCTGACATTGTGGTCTGCAATTACACAGTTGTGTTTTGCCATGAATGCCATACTGAAGTATGTTGCTAGTGATACAATTGCAGTGTGGGAATTCTACTTTACTGGTGTTTGCTGCAGCTCTTACACCACCTGTAACTATTACACAGAACTGTGGCTGCTGTGAAATTCTGGCTTTTGCCACTGTGTTTCCATATAATGCTGATTAGTTAACACTGCATAACACTCATAACATGACACAGGAAATCTCTTTTGTTTGTAAAACAGATTATAGGCTGTGTCAGCAATCTGTGTTTCAGTGTACCAGTTTCTCTTCCACTGTACTCACCTTTCTGTTTGGTGCTTGTCTCAGGCAGCAGTTAAAGAGTGTGGTTCAAAAATCTGACAAGCAACAGTACAACAATATTTTGATATAAAAGGTTCTCTGTAATAAAAAAGGGGATTGTGTTGTGTAAATAGCACTGTGATAGTACAGTTGTGTCAGCAGTAACTGATCGTCAAGTCCACTGAGGTGGAAATCTGAAAATGTGTACTCCCTCAACTTCTTCACCCTTCCCTTGTCTTTCAAACATCTGTACTTCATATAATTATAATTCTGAATGAACTAGTGTGCCACTTGCAGTTACCCATCCAAGGACTGGCTGTGTCCATCATTGCTTTATGCATTGTTTTCACTGTACAAGGCTGTTGACAATGCTGTATGAATTTTCACTCTTTTAAACCATAATGTTATTTTCTCATTCTTGAGTGAGTCCAACAGGGGAACTGAAAAGGCTAATTAGAGAATGTAACATTTCAGCATTTGTTCTTTGTCATATTTTTATGTCAGTCATCTAAAATTTAGCTGATGTCCATTTTATGAAAAGGTTTTGCAGCATGATATGGGACCTGTGGGTTTCTTTACTTCAGCAACTGTTAACCTCTGAAGATGGATTCTACTTCATGCTGTTGTTAATTACTTTTAGTAGCATTAAAGTTTGTCACTTTCATTTGTATCCTTCCTTTCCACTTAGGTCCACCCTTGTGGGCGTTACCGCCACAACACTGTGGTGTTCATTCTTGCCAAGGAGTATAACCTGAAGAACCTACGAACTATCCATCGGCTGGACCGCCTTACTTCTGGTCTATTACTCTTTGGACGTACTCCCAAAAAGGCCCGATCTATGGAACATCAGATTCGCAACCGTGAGGTGCAGAAGGAATATGTGTGTAGAGTGGAAGGAGAATTTCCCAGGTGCAGTTTCTAGTTTGTGTTTTGTGTGTTCTTTTTTCCTCTCTAGTCTGCCATACAACATGTCCATTAGCCTTTTCCAAAGCAAGTGCTCCATTAGGTGCAAGATAGTTCTTCCTCTTTCAGTCTCCAATATCTCCTATTTTCCTTAAGGTTATCCAGTAGCTGCTTATGTCTTCTCCCTCATCTTCCCATCACTTCTGTCCTTCCCTCTATCTTTCCCTCAATTACATGCACTGTTCAACAAAAATTAATCACCAAATATTTTCTGGTTCTGAAACTGGAAGTGATGTAAGCATACAGCTGGCATCATAATCCAGTATTTTTGAGCAGTGATGACTTTGGCATCTCAAATTTATAACCATTTTTGGTGGTTTTAATAATACCTATGTATATGTCCAAATGGTGACAACAAACCCTTAATGTACTTGTAAGATTGACAACTCAGCTATTATTTTAACCTCAGTGGATGTAGGAACACGTGGTTTTCCTCTGTATGTAGTTGTTACTGCAGCTTGATGATGGCTTAATGAGAATGAAGTCGAAACATGTAGCTCTCACGCTTATGACAACACAGGAAATTATTTCCTAAATAGCTGTGTTTGGTGGTCCTTACCACATGACTGTGTACCTAAAGCACAACATGATATTTCACATTAAAATCAAATAATTCAATCATTTGTCATTTCCTTGTATTTGCCCATGTATGGCTTTTATCTGCTTCCCCTTAATTGCTGTTATGCACAGATCATTGTCAGTCAGTACTGAGCCTATTTGTCAACTGCATTTTTCACATGTAACATTGCAGCACAGCAGATAAATAAGTCATTCCAGTGATGTTGTAGCACTTTGTCAGATAAGTGGACAAAATAACAAAGAGTACATTCTGCCACCAAATCTGGTCATAGGCTACAGTGGTGTATGTGGCATGGGACTTGAGAAGATCTTCTGTCTCTCTTGTGTGGTATTTTAACAGACACTTAAGAGAGATGGGATCCTAGTGACAATTGGCTTTGTTTGAAAGGTTTGTGTGCCAAATCTCTTTCCTCACCTTGCCATTTACTTTACTGTCATACAGAGTACTTGTACATTGGTAGGAGAGCCTATTCAATGTCAGGGTTCAAACTAAAAGCACCTTTTTATATTTCAAAACATTTCATATGTCGTGTTATAAACATTTTCTTTGAATGACCCATTCCACATGATATGTTTTTACAGTAATGTATATGTATTAGCAGAGGTGGACAAATCCATGGTGCCAGGTCACCATGGTGACTAAATTTTGTATATCAGTGCCTAACATTTTGGTCCTTGGAATGAAACTTGCTTCATATCACCCTCCTGGCACCAAGAGTTGTGAGATGGCTTCTAGGTTTGTTGAATTGAATTGAATTGATTTATATTCCATGAGTCCAAACAAGGTTCATACCTTTGGATACAGAACAAGTTTTAATCAGTTATTATAAATTATTACATACAGTAGTTTGCTAATAACATACAGCACTAATTTAAAAATCAGTAAAACTAATTTTAACATTCTGTATTTACATTAAAATATTCATGTACACAGCGGAAGGAACAAGCATGTGGGTAATCTGTGATGCTGATTTTAATTATTTAATGTTATCAATCAGACTTTTGACACTTACCTGGAGTTTGTTGAACACCCTTATGCTGAAAGGGTGGATTCCTTTTTGATGTAAAGACAAATATGATAGACATTTGTGAAAATTAAGTTTTTGTATAATATTTCTGCTATAAAAATTGTAATTCATGTTTAATTTATGTTGTTAACCACAAATAAAAGAAGATGAAATATATATTGTGATTGAACAGGTAAAATTTTTAATGTCTTCAATGAATCTCTACATGAGTTTCTACTTCTGCCTCCAGTAATAATTACAATTATGTTCGTTTTTTTTTTTTTTAATCTTTCACCGTGCATACTGTATCAATATACATTCACTTAAAACACCAACACATGCACTTTGTATTTAAAATATTATAAAATCTCACTTGGTTGAAAACATTTTAAAAAATCATTCATAGGTCTCCAACATGTTTCGGTTGTTACTTCCAACCATCATCAGGGAGCCACAAGGTTCTACTAAAGTTACTTATGTGTTCTATATTTATGGTGGAAATGGTATGGTGACAGCATGTCGTTCCATGTACCCGATGTTTCTGGATATGTTATACCCGGTCCTCTCCTTGTCTATCAGGATCTGCAAGACACTTGCTCTTTTGTATTTTAAAAATTCTTATACTATAAGGAATGTTCTTCTGAAATATCATTCCATCATCCATCGTATACTGAATATAGGTGCAGTTAACCATCTTAAATTTTTTCCATTAAATAAAAGGCTTGACTGATTGCATTGCATTGTGGAAAATTTGTGCACCCCTGTGTATAAGTGTATGTGCTGCCAACATACCTGATCACAGTAATGTTTTATTTAATATTATAGGTAAAATGCTGCCCAAAGTACCATAATTAGTGACAGCCTCTAACTTTTATTCTGCAAGATGCTGTGTTTGATCAATAATGAATGAGGCCTTTCTTCTTGCATGTTGTTTAGTAACATTTTATGACTGTTTAGTGAGGTGATAGAATGCCAAGAACCAATTGAAGTAGTGAGCTACAAGATTGGAGTGTGCAAAGTGTCACCCAAAGGCAAGACATGTACAACAACGTTCCAGAAGCTTGGTTATAATGGCAAGACGAGCATCATCTCATGCAAGCCCCACACAGGCAGGATGCATCAGATCAGAGTGCACCTTCAGTACTTAGGTGAGCATATGCTGACTAGATTCTTATATTCTCAGCATTAACCCCTTTCACAGTAGTCATATAATCAGATGCCTATGAGCCTCAGTGTAGTGTTGTATATACTTACATTTATTTCACAAAAGATGCATACACTTGGTTATTGTTCGTGACAGATACACATGTATGACAGGTGATAAATACTATCTCAATCTAATACACAGTTAAAAATCTTCTTGCAGAGGAAACAGAAAGAAGGGACTTCAGATATCAAGTTTATCATGAGTCTACCTAACTAACTTCGTGGGCACGTTGATTATTGATTTTGAGTATGCCTGATTTATAATGTTGAAGGAATTATGGGTGTGTCATACTTACATAAAACAAACTAGAAATAAGGGTTTTCAAGCAAAGAATTTTTCAATCACTTAAATGTGAAACAAATCAAGTGTTATATCCATAATAATGAGTACTGAGTAGGTACAATTCAGAAAGTTGAAGGAGATGTAGCAATGTGAAAGTTAGGTAAACATACCAGACAGGCATGCACTGATAGCAGGGTTGCCGAGCTGTACCCCACCCCAAAAAATAAAGAAAAAAAGAAGATTTAAATTAGGTGAGTGAATCATGGAATGTAATGGTTCTATTTATGACATGATTTTTGTAGCATTGTTTTTAAAATGAAACATAAGTTATGTATAGACTCAGGGTCAGATCCCCCCCTCCCCCTGTACCCAATAAAAAATTCTGGGTGTGTGCCTGATATCAGAAATTTTAATTTAAAAATGCATGGGTTACTGTAGGATGGGTTGTTGTTATGAATTAACAACTACATTATAGACATAAACGTATTTATTAAACGTCTTAGTCGTTATCTTTGTCTGTCTGTCTGTGTGTTGTGGCCTAGTAGCCGGGAATGTAGTTTCACCAATGGCAGGTTGTACTCTGGTGTGGTATGGTCGACAGCAAGCGAGTGAATGCTGCCTGTGCAGCCAGTTGACCGGAGGTGGACAGTAGAATGTGCTGCAGAGAGCTGGGCAGAGGGCAGCACTGTTGGGAACACATCACATTCCTAGCTCAGCCAGGGCTGGATGCTGCTAGGTGCAAGTCCCACGGCTCAGCAATGAATGCCCAGTATAGCCCTGCCTCGCTACTCCTTTTGGTGCCGGACAGTGAATGTTGTACTGTCAGATGTTGATACTCCTTTTGATTAGCAGTGAATGCTGTTACTCTTTTTGATAAGCAAGAGTGCTGTTAGAAGCCAAGCCAAATTACTAAGAGATAGTGGAGACTTGCGCCAAGCACAAGTCGACTTCCCTCGGTTTGTTTAGCCACTCCTGCATTTGATTGCATCGCTGTGCTCTGTAACAGACACTTTAACTGTAACTGGGAAATGTGCTTTCACCAATGATTTTAAGTCAGGCTGAAGGCCTTGTCTGAGCTTATCAAAGACTGATACTCAAGCAGCACTGAACTTAAGTTATAGAGGTTTATACTGTGGATGGTTGGCTGTCTGGGTTTTGAGGCCAGGCTAGCATTGTCACAAGCTGGAGATACGCGACTATTGGCAGGCACATAGGTGAAGCCGCCGTGCCTGAGGTGGGGAATGAGGGCTGTGATCCTACTTTGCATTATTGTACCCTGACATTTGCCTTACAACTGAGGAAAAATCACGGAAAAATCTCAGTCAGGGAATCTGAAAGGTGCTTAGCTGATAAGCACCGAGCACGATTCGTTTAGTCGACATGGCCGTCGTCTAGCGGTGACCTTGACTGGCCTGCTTCCCCCTGCCACCTGTGGCTTTCACGTCAGGCGATGGGGGACAAACCCTGGTCAGCGTCGGTATCTGCCGAGTTTCTGAACTGGGGAGTTCCTCACGTTAGCTTACTTTGAGTCAAAGTTCGCAATTAGGTCTCTACTGTGGTCGGCGAAGTGTGGAACACTCAGATCCTCATGAATCTGCCTGCCACTAACGTACCAGAGGGCACCCATAGCAAGGCGAAGACAGTTGGATTGTAGCACCAGCCTCCGGATGTGGGTGCGGCTGGCGAACCTTTAAGAGGAGCCTGCATAATCCATCATGGGGTCATTGAGCTGTTTATACGGCAGGACCCCATTCCTGATGGAGAGATCACTTCTGTTCAGGAGGGGACCCAGCTGCCTCATCCTTTGGACAGTTTTTTTTTTCTGATTATATCGATGTGAGGCGACCAGGTGAGCCATGTAGTTAGGGCCACTCCCAGCTAACGTGTTGTGTCGAGCCACTGGATTGATTTCCCGGAAAGTTTTACTGGTTGGGGCTTGACGAAACGCCGTCCAGCCCTTGCGAAGATGATCGCAGTGCTCTTTCGAGAAGTTTATGGAAATTCTGCAGAATAAAAGGATGGGAAATCAGACCACCCTGCGCCACGCCAGCCCACATACCGCGATGAGATGACGTTGCCGTCTGGAAGGACGCTTCGAACGTCTGACTCAAAAGGTATGATGAGATAGTTTGGACCAGGTAGCCGGGAGTTTCAGGATCATTAGCTTGTAAGGGAGGCCATCAATCCAAATGGTGCCAATGGCTTTGGCCACGTCGAGGAAGACCACGCCTGTTTGCCTCTTCTCGCCGAAGTTGCTGGTTATGCTTTCAACGAGGCGGGCTAGCTGCAAGGATGTGCTATGCCTGGGTCGAAACCCGAACTGCTCGTCTCGCATGAGCCTGCGCTGGCTTACATCACTTAGGGCTTTGGCTAACAGGATCTTTTCAAGTCATTTACTAAATGTGTCCATCAGACTAATGGCCTGATAGGATGAGGGCAGTGCCAGATCCTTCCGCAGTTTAAGGATGGAGATCAGTCAGGCGTGCTTCGACACTGTTGGGAAGTGATGGGTGCGGAGAACCACATTGAAAATCCGGAAGAGGGGGGATACCGTTCGTTGGGAAGATGCTTCAAGGCCCTGTTCGGAATACTGTTTGGGCCCGGAGCCCTGCTGACCTTGAGACCACTGATGGCTTCGTGAACCTCGTCAGGGTTGGTTAGCTTGGGTTCGCTGTCAGGGATCAGGAAGTAGGACCTCAGCGCAATGTCAACCATCTCAATAACTTCCAGAATCAAAGGAATGGTTGTCATTTGAAACAGCCTTCAGACTGTCGGCCAGGGCTTTGGCTTTGTCTGAGTCTAAGAGAGTGATACACCCCCGGGGGAGCAGGGGGAGATGGAGTAGGAACTCTCACCACCCGTTTGGTCATCCTCCCCAAAGAATGGTCTTCAGCATCAAGGGATTCAAGTGCTGCACTCCACTGGTCGTTCCTCAACCCGTTCAGCTGTCGGGTTACCAACCTCTGCAGGCAGTTGACCTAAGCTCTCAGAGCGGGTCCCTGGTGACTTGCAACTGCCTCTGTAGCCGGTTCTTTGGGCGTATCTTATCCTGAATGCCAGCCGGTAATGGGGACCGTGGGTCGTCACGTGGGCGATTCTTGTGAGTGGAAGCTGCCAGATCCTTCAGAACGGCGCCGGACAGGTTCTCAACGCACATGTTTATTGCCACCCTATTGTGAAATTCTAGGTTAATCGAAATTTTGTCTTCCAGGCGGGCCTGGAAGTTGGTCAAGTCAGTGCAGTGGGTGTAGAAAGGATGAACGATACATAGTGTCAATAATTACCGGTAGGTGATTCGAACTCAGCGCAGAACATGAAGTCAGATACACTGGGGAAGAAAGGTCTTTTGTTTATTATGATATCCAAGACATCGGGAGTAGCGGAGGGATTGTATGGATTGGTGGTTGGGGTGTCAAACCAGAGATGAAACAGGAATTTTCATCAGCATAATCACGTAAGAATTTTCCTTGTCTCGTGCTCAGCCGAGAGTTCCAATCCACGTGTTTAGCATTCAAGTTACCGGCCAACAGGACTGGCAACCAACTGCGGAAACAAGCAGACAGGAACGAACCTGAAGGTTTGTCCGGGGTTTAGGAATGTCTCACTTGGGGCATATGTTGACACCATGTTGTTTGAGAAAGTGCTCCAATGCAAGCTTCCTGCTGCATTGCTCGTCCACATTCCAGCAGGCAAGGTGCAGAGCTTCTCCCTGCTTTGTCCTAGGCCGCGCTGCCATATTCAACCACAAATGGGATAATGGTTTTTAGGACTGCCTGTGGACGGGCCACCCCAGTAGCAAGGGAAGAGATAGGCGTGAGTAGCTGACGAGTCATCTCCACACATGCTGCAAGGGGAAGGTTGTCGAGGTCAGAGATACCCTCGAGTGGGGAAGGGGTAGGATGTGGTGGGTACCACCAGTTTAACAGGATTAGGTTTATCAGCCATGGTTTTGACGCCCGTGACTGCTTGTTTTTTGGTCTTTACAGTAGCCGGCTTAGGGGCTGCTGTGGGTTTAGGCTCAAACTTCTTTGACGTGGCCACCTACCTTGTGGTGGTCATCTCTGCCTGCTTAGGGGCCTCTGTCACCAGCTTAGGATTAGGATTAGGGTTGGGGTAGAGGTGGCCTTTACAACACGCACTTCTCGGACAACGTGATTTTTTCCCATGCTCAGGTTCCTGTACTCAGCAGCGGGCCTGGCCCGCTTAGCTTTTGGGGCGGCATGTAGCGCCGTTCTTTTGGTCTCATATGGGTGCCTGCCTTGCAAGAACCACCTTTCCTTATTTCCAGTTTACACAGCCCCGGTATTTCGCCATGTGGTCATCCCCGCAGCTACAGCACTTAGGCTGTCCATTTGGGGTCAGGCATTCACCAGAGAGTTGAGATCCACCACACGCGACGCACTGGGGCATATATCTGCAATTACACTGCATGTGTCCAAAAAGCTGGCAGTGCTTGTACTGCAGAGGGCCTCGTGACGCAACATACAACTCCACCATCACTCGCAGACCTCAGAGCCTGGTGAGGGATCGCACCCTCAACACCTCAGGGCCCCATGCCACGGAAACTGAAGTGAGGGGTAGGAGGGCGATTCTTGGTGGGGTCCTGGTCATGGCGGCTGTAGCGGAGCTGCATGTCACCCTGGACATAAATGTTCAGGGTTTCCAGTAACTCACAGATGGCGCTCTCAGGCCTAGATCTTGACCAGTAGTCATACGCAGCGGTCCTCTAGTAGCAAAAAGATGTGGAGGTTGTTAGAAGCCTGGGCAGATGGGCTTTTATCCAGTGCTACATGTGGACTGCCTACTCTGTGATTGGTTAGCAGGCAGAGCTTGTAGGAGTGGTAGGGCAAATGATTACCAGTTGATGGTTGGTGATGTTGTGTGGAAAGGACAGTTTCTGAACGTGTGGGATGTTCCCCCAGATGTTTACCTTAATATCAATGTGAAACTAAAATCAAATGTTACATAATGATGAGTGGTGAGTAGGTCTGATTCAGAAAGTTTAAGATGTCATGGCATTGTGAAAGTGTATCTGCTGTGGCTGATGAATAAATAAAGTTGCATGCAGTTGTTACAGCTGTTATGTTATATGTCTGACTCTTTTATTAACATGCTGACAGCTCATTGATAGTCAGATTGTCGAATTGAGAAGTTGTCGAGTTAAAGTTTTTTGAACATTTGTGGGTGATGTTGAAAGGACATCTGCAATACAAAAGTTATTGGGATGTAGCTGACATTGAATTTAAATAAATAGTCATTAAACATTCTGGAGGAATCAAAATAATTATCAAAGGGAACAAGTTCAACCCAATAAACATTTCATAAAGCCAGGCAGAGGAATTTTCAGTGCCAAAGACAAAAGAATTCTGGAGTGTGTGTGAGAAAAACGTGAAAATGACCAGCCCATTACCAGAGGGACAATACGTATTAAATAATTGGAAGACACCATATCCCTAAAAGTTTCAGTCAGCACCAATTGGGCTGTAAGAATTGTGCATCATAAAGGGTAAGTTCTTGTTGGGAGAACTACATTAGGGGAAGAGCATACTGGCACCATATAAGTAATAATTGATAAAAATCTTTACTTTTTATGACAAATAGGTAATGCGTGTGAAACCCAATTCTTCTTTGATGTGACAATCAACACTATGGTTGGTACCAAAGGATCAAATTAGTACTTTTAAAAATAACAGGGCATGGAAAATTGAGAATAACTGTGATTGTTTTAATTCTGGCTGATTTGAGGAACCTGACACCATTTTTTGTCCCAAAGAAACATAATATTCTGAAAGATAAACTTCGTGGTGGAATTGTATGTAAATGTCTTGAGAAAGGGTGGATGACAGAAATCATGGTTGAATGGCTGAGAGGTGTCTGGGACAAAGACCAGGTTCTCTTGTAAAGAACATCGGATTGCTGGTTTTAAATGTTTCCAAGGGCCATGTAACAAAGGATGTGACAACTGTAACCTCAAAATGCAGATCTAGTGATCATGACCCCTCAGTTTCAGATTCTTGATATTGTAGTTAACAGACCTTTCAAGGATTGACTGTGTCGTCTGTATAGCATATGGCTGATGGCTGGGAACTGCCAACTAAATGCAGCAGAAAACATAAGGTCATCTGAGTAATACTTGGGCAGTGGATTAAGACTGCTTGGAATGACACTATATTAGAATCCAATGTCAAGGGGGTTTAAAAACTGTCATGTTGTATGATATGAATGGAACAGAAGAAGATGTTCAGTGGCGGGAAGATCATGAAGAGGAAACTTCTTCCAGTGATGCAAGTTTTGGCAGGCACTAGTTAACTCAGTGATGTGTTTTAACCTTTCACTATAGTAATACTCTAATGTTTTAGCTCTAATGATTATTTAGCTCCATAATATTAAGCATGTAAGCACTAAGTAACATAAACACCTGGCTATTGTCAGTACAGATATTTCCCTGAAAAACGAATATTGTGAAGTGGGTGGGTATGCTGATCTTATATTGGTGTAAATGTAGTACATAAAGATTTTTTCATGATTTTTGTGCCTCACAGGCTATCCAGTGGTAAATGACCCGCTGTATAATCACACGGTTTTTGGTCCTGAGAAGGGGAGAGGTGGGAACATCGGCAAGACAGATGAGGAACTCATCCGGGACTTGATAAATATCCACAATGCAGAGAACTGGCTGGGTATGGATGGAGACTCTGAACTTAGCATGTTCAAGCCCCTCAAGGGAGATATGGATGATGGGCTTAGTTCACTGTCTGGAAAAGGTAAAAATGATAACTAAAAGTTTGTATCAGATTTATTACAGCACAAGTATGACAGACAACATTGTTTACTGTCTGAGTATTGTAGAAGACGGTTGTCCACCCTTCATCAGCGGATTGTCATTCTTCAGACCATCTAGACTAGCTCTGGGGCCCACCCAGCCTTGTCTGTGCTGGATACTGGGCTCTCTTTACCTGGAAGTAAAGTGGCCATGACTTGTACTTAACAACTCATCACCATCTAGTGCCAAAGCTAAGACTGAGGGGGGCTATACATTCACTCCCCATAAGCCTCCATGGTGTGCATAGGAATAATTTCATCTGTATAGGTTATGTGTTAGTTTCTGGCTGGTAGTGAACCTAAGAGGTTTGGTGGATGGTTGTACTCTGTACATGAGATGGCATGGGTAGGGTTTCAGTTTTGTTCTGTCTGCCAATCTCCTGTCACTATCACTGTATAAATGACACACTTCTCACCTTCCACATCACTATTTTACTGACGGAAATTGAGTAAATAAGCTATTCCTTTCTGAATCTCATACAGGTCTATATTTTTTTTTAATATATTTTTATTTTTGAGTTCTCTGGCAGCAGTTGTTATTATACTCCCAGCTCTTTGAACGCTAAACATCTGTGCTGCCCACTACACCACCACCCAGGTTTGGAGTGATTCAGGTTGAATCCTAACCATTACCTCTCATTCTGAAAATAAAAACAGTAAGAATGCCAGATTTGTCAATAACAACCAGGTACACTCAATTGAAAAAAAATCCATTGGTCTAAAATTTTCTAAGTCCCGAACTGGAAGTCACGTGACGTACAGTTGCCAACATAATTTGAGTCGTTTTTCTTTCCCCGTATTTGCACATTCATGGCGTTTCTCTGTCTTCCATTCATTACAATCAATCACACCGCGTTTATATTAACTGAAAACAAAAATACATCTGCATAATTTCAAATTAAAACATTAATTAAACTACGTTAACTTTCCCATGCATGAGGCTAGATAGGTAGCTTTTCTACTAAGGATAGATGAGTCAACCGGACCCTTCATTCTTATTGTCAGCAGGCGTAGCCCAGACAGTTCAACACGTGCTAGGAGTAGCCTTTGGAAACAAACTATGTTGGTTCGAGTCCCCCTATCGGCATATTTCTTTATGTAGCCCAGGCAGTTGAAAGCGTGCTAGCAGTAGCCTTTGGAAACAAGCTATGTTGGTTCGAGTCCCACTATCAGCATATTTCTTTATGTAGCCCAGGCAGTTGAAAGTGTGCTAGCAGTAGCCTTTGGAAACAAGCTGTGTTGGTTCGAGTCCCACTATTGGCATATTTCTTTATGTAGCCCAGGCAGTTGAAAGAGTGCTAGCAGTAGCCTTTGGAAACAAGCTATATTGGTTTGAGTCCTACTATCGGCATATTTCTTTATGTAGCCCAGGCAGTTGAAAGCGTGCTAGCAGTAGCCTTTCGAAACAAGCTATGTTGGTTCGAGTCCCACTATCGGCATATTTCTTTATGTAGCCCAGGCAGTTGAAAGCGTGCTAGCAGTAGCCTTTGGAAACAAGCTATGTTGGTTCGAGTCCCACTATCGG
>Ga0131853_10002012_pt1 | contig 36335 bp, 41 predicted proteins | sample TergutLab28metaG_FD_92764 | JGI IMG/M metagenome (GOLD analysis project Ga0131853, IMG submission 92764) | Labiotermes labralis P1 segment gut microbial communities from Petit-Saut dam, French Guiana - Lab288 P1 (version 2) (version 2) | ecosystem: Host-associated > Arthropoda: Insects >... | reverse complement strand
TGTATGGCTTCATGCTCGGCCTCGGTTACATAGAATTGAATGGAAATGCCGCGCTTGCGTTTCTTTTGGCTTATATTATCGCCTCCTGTCACTTCGGGCCAAGTTGGCCCGAAGTTTGAGCATGAAAAATGTTACGATTTAGGGGGCGCGGTAATATAAAACCCCGCGCTCCCTATAAACGCCACTCTGCAAGCCGCATAAATACAGGCTTTTACAAGTGGCAAATCGTAACATAGCACCTAGCTGTTACGCCGCTTTTTTCGCATACGCTCCCGGCTCTTGCGGCGGTTGCCCTCGGCCTTGCAAGCCGTGGAACAATATGCCTGTTTGCCGTCCGGGATAAATGGTTTGTTGCAGATGGTACAAGTATCTTGTATGGGTGCTTTGTGGCCCAATATTGCCGCCTCTAACATGGGGTCTAGGGGCAGCACCGCATTTACAAAATACTTGCAATAGCCGCCTGTACACCACTTGCCAAACATATAGCAGTCACAATCAAGGGGCAGACAGTCGTATGCTTTATCATAATTGGCGCACATATCTATTACAAGTTTGCGGATTGCGGCGCGTTCTGCACAGGTTAGTTCGCGGGATTTTGTTGTATTGGTGGCGATAATCATTCCTCACTATCCTTGATATATACAATCTGCTCTTGCTCCCCTGTGCGTGGTGCTTCCGTGGGTACTGGCGGTGGAGGTGGGGTTTCGGGTGCTTTTTCTACCGTTGCCGCCGATTTTGGTTTTTGCTCCCCTGCGGCTTTAGAAGTTTTACCGCCGCCTGCGCTTGCCCCGGATTTTTCTTTTGATGTTTTGGGCGGTTTTTCGGGTTTGGGCTTTTCGGGCTTTTTAGCTTTGTCCGGGTTTTCGGCTTCTGCCGCTTTGTTGGGATTAGGTAGTCTGCCGCGCCGGGGGTTTGTCCGGGGCTTTTGCATCTTTTGGTTTTTCCTCCGGGATTTTATCGCCCTGCGGATTTTTACCCTGCGCCCCTTGTTCTGCCGCATTAGATTTTTGCGCTTTTGGGTTAAAATCATAACTCACAACTTTATCGCCGGGGGTGGGTTTGTCAGCTTTGGTCTGTGTCGCCGCTTCCTCGGCTGTTTTATCCGGCGGCGGGATTTTCGGTTGTGGGTGCTTCATTTGCCGGGGTTTTATTTTCCGTGATGATTTTATCATCTTCCGGCTTTTTTACATCTGCCATGCGTTTTGCCTCCTTTGTTGTTTGATGGCAATAAAAAAGGACTTGATTTTTTATAATCAAATCCTGTAAAGTAGATGTATCACTCCTTTCACTTCGGGCCATGTTAGCCCGAAATATGCGCGGCTAATGCAAAAGCGCCGCTTCTCTTGTCTTAGAGAAACGGCAGTTTTAGTGTAGGTTAGCCCTCGTTTTAAGTTTTATTTGGAGTTGTACATTGTATGGGGTGGTGAAACAAAGAAAAGTAAGTGCCTCCGCGGCATGAGCGGTACAATATGCCCAGCCCGCAGGCTGATTTAATATTTGGTCTTGCCCTGAAGACTTTGACCCTGTCGGTCGTGGATGGAACCCCGACCCTGCAGTGCCAGGTTGGGGTAAACCAGGGGCCCGATGTAAACCGCGGATGGGAAAAACCAGCCCCTACAGCGGCAGGCTTGTGGGGATTGGCGGGACGCCCGGGTGTGCGTCCACTACAACGACGGGTTCGCGAAAACCTGCGGGCGCCCAGGGGGATTAACCCCTATAACGATAAACCTGTGCGAAATTTAGGAGAACACAAAATGAACAAAGAAACTGTAAAAGTCCGAATAAACGAACTGCGTCAACAACTAAACTACCACGCCGAGCTCTACTATAACGACGATGCACCAAAAATCGAAGATGCCGAGTACGATGCGCTTCTCCGGGAGCTGGTCGAGCTCGAGGAAGCCCACCCGGAACTTGACGACCCCGGCTCTATTACTCACAGGGTGGGGTGGAAGGGCTCTACCACCTTTGCACCGGTAACCCACGCTGTTCAGATGGGCTCACTCCAGGATGCCTTTAGCTTCGAGGAACTGGACGCCTTTGACCGCCGGGTGCGGGAAAAAGTAGACAAACCACTCTATGTGGTCGAGGCAAAAGTGGACGGGCTCTCGGTGGGGCTTACCTACGAGGACGGCGTCTTTGTGCGCGGCGCCACACGGGGGGACGGCTTAACCGGCGAGGACGTGAGCGAAAACCTGCGCACCATACGCTCACTGCCCCTAAAACTGGAAGGTGCGCCTAAGCTGCTTGAGGTGCGCGGTGAAGTCTACATGCCCCGCACCGTATTTGAAAAGCTTGTCGCTACCCAAGAGAATGCCGGCGAGACCCCGCTCAAAAACCCGCGCAACGCTGCAGCTGGTTCCCTGCGACAGAAAGACCCGCGGGTGACGGCCGGGCGAGGGCTGGATATTATAATCTTCAACCTACAGCGAATTATAGGGGTGCCCGAAGAGGGGCGGGACGATTACTATCGTTCCCTACAATACAGCCATAAAGGCTCGCTGGATTACCTGTCTGGCCTGGGGTTCCAAGTTACCCCTGACTACAGACAATACAATAACATGGAAGACGTGAAAGCCCGGATCATCGAGATTGGCGAGAGCCGTGGCGGGCTGGATTTCGACATAGACGGCGCGGTTGTCAAGGTGGATGACTTCGCGCAGCGGGAGACCCTTGGCAGCACCAGCAAATTCCCCAAGTGGGCGGTGGCCTATAAGTACCCGCCCGAGGAGAAGTCCACTCGCCTGCGGGAGATTGAGGTCAAAGTCGGGCGGACCGGAGCGCTCACTCCTACGGCAGTATTCGACCCGATTACCCTGGCCGGCACCACTGTTACCCGGGCGGTGCTCCACAACCAGGAGATGATCGACAAGAAAGGCATAGCAATCGGCAACCTGATTGTGGTGCGCAAGGCAGGGGACATAATCCCCGAGGTGGTGGCGGTGGCCGAGCATGTCGTCGGCGCGCCTACCTATCAGCTACCTACCGAATGTCCTTCCTGCGGCGCAAAAGCTGTCCGGGAGGAGAGCCAAGCAGTGCTGCGCTGCCCAAACGCTGCCTGCCCAGCCCAGCTACTGCGCAACCTAACTCACTTTGCCAGCCGAGACGCCATGGATGTCGAGGGACTTGGTCCTGCAGTGTCCCAACTGCTTATCGAGAGTGGGCTGGTCAGCTCAGCCGCCGATTTGTACCGTCTAAGTCCGGAGCAAGTAGCCGGGTTTGAGCGCATGGGCCAAAAGAGCGCCGAGAATCTAATCGCCGCAATCGAAACCTCCAAACAACGGGGGCTGGAGAGGCTGGTATTTGCCCTGGGTATACGCGGGATAGGCCAGCGGGCTGCCCAGCTCCTTGCCCGGCGGTTTGGCGATATGCAAACCCTGCTAAGTGCCGACGTCCAGACGATAGCTGCAATCGAAGGCTACGGTGATATTATGGCAAAAGCGGCCTGGGACTTCTTTGCCGAGCAGGGCAACCGGCAGCTCATCGAGCGGCTAGGCGAAGCTGGAGTGAACATGCAGAGTAGCCAGACACCAACTGCCAAAACCTTGGAAGGCCTAAAGTTCGTCTTGACCGGTACTTTGCCCACCCTGACCAGAACCCAGGCCGGTGAGCTCATTGAGCAGGCGGGGGGGAAGATCTCCTCCAGCGTGTCTAGCAAGACGAGCTACCTGGTGGCCGGGGAGGATGCCGGCAGCAAGCTGACGAAGGCCAGCCAGCTGGGGGTAACCGTGCTTGATGAGGCGGGGTTGCTGGCAATGCTTGGGGAGTAGCTGAGCTTTTGCAATTAGAACGAATTACCACAGCTTAGGCGGAAAGGGGGCACCATGCCAATACTTGTACTTATTATCTTGGGAGTCTTCGTTGTTGGTGCAATCATAGGTATCGTGCAATGGGCGCACAACAACAAGCAACCTCAAGTTTCGCACGAAGCGCGAGTCGTGCTGATTGATGATAGGTTTAGCGGTGAATATGTTAACAGCGGCGGCGATCGGGGCGTAAATCTCAGCAGGGAATACAGAGTTACATTTGTGTTTCTCTCCACCGGAAAACGAAAAAAATTAGAGTTCCGGTTGCCAAGCTCGAGTATTCTCGCAGGATGCTTAGGGTCGATGATACAGGAATTCTCACATTGCAAGGGACGCGATATATCCACTTCTAAACCCCGCCCTCCCGCAATATGCTTGTACAAACAAATCGGCACCGGCAAAGCTTAAAATTTTGCCGGTGCCTGCTATTAAACAGGAAGAGTAAGTGGGTAAAAGGCAACTACCCAACAATATGCAATTCTTCCTTTAGAGCCTTTTGTAGTGTTTGAGAAAAGTTGATGTTAGCACGCTCTGCCTGCTCATTCAGCCACATAGGTACGGTGAGCGTCTTTTTAACGGACTTATTTTCGTAAAACCGGCGGTAGGTTTCTGTATCTACAGCTACAACGCTTGCAAACTCTCTCCCCTCGACCTTAATGTCTTTAGGATTACTTGGTCGGGGAATCGTTTTCTTGTCCTGTTCCATGTCGTACAACCATAAACAAAGAGCATCGCCGGCCATATATACGGCGTCAGCCATATCATTGCCGCTAGTATAACAACCTGGCAAGTCTGGAAAATAAACACTGAACAAACCATTATCCTCCGGAGTAAATACCGCTGTGTATGCGTATTTCATAGTAGGCATCCTTTCAGCTTAGTTTTGTTATTGAGTGGATGGAGCTTATTTAAGCCCTAAGTCACTCATAATTTTGTGTGCTAACCCTGTTCCTACTTCTTTACTGCTATGCCGAGGGATTTGAGCTTCCCCGCCTGTTTTGGGGTTAATCCATATATCGTGCTCACTTCCATGCCGTTTTATCTTACAACCGTTCTTTTTTGCCAGTCTGGTTAGCTCACTTGCTTTCACTGCGCTTCACCCCTCTGTGATTACATTATAACACGTATACAACACGTAATCAATATCATTCCAAATGCGGATAGCCAAACACAGGTTCTAAAACCCATCCTCCCGCAATATGCTTGTACAAACAAGTCTGAGGGAGTTGAAAATAATGGATGTAGGAAGCGGAGTATTTCGCTTTGAACAGGCGGTAAAAAACCTGCCGCCACGCTTGAGAGAGATACTGCTGGCCCTGCCGCGCGAAGTGAAAAACTCCGCGCTGGAAGTACGGCTGCGGGTGGATAAGCCGATAGCAATCACCTGCCCGAACAGAAGCTGGTTTGTCGACCAGCGCTCCCAGCTGCACAATATACCGGGGCCCTGCTTTTCGGTTACCCCGGACGAAATAGAGCAGTCGGTGCTCTCGATTTGCTCGTACTCGGTGCACACCCACCAAAACGAGATGATAAACGGCTACGTATCTTTGCGAGGCGGGCACCGGGCCGGTGTCTGCGGACAGGCGGTGCTCAACGACGGCAAAGTCTCCGCCCTGCGTGGGATAACATCAATCAACTTGAGAATCGCCCGTGATATAATCGGTGCCGCCGATAAAGTGATTGCCGCCGCTTTCCTGGATGGTCTAAAGGGCGCGCTGATAGCCGGGCCACCCTCTAGCGGGAAGACAACTATACTCCGCGACCTTGCCAGGCAGCTTTCCAGCGGAAAGGCGGGCACCTACTACCGGGTGTCGGTAGTGGACGAGCGGGGAGAAATAGGCGCGGTGCACGAGGGCATACCCCAGAACGACCTTGGCCCCGGCTGCGACATTTTAACCGGCTACCCCAAAGGCGAGGGTATTATTACAGCGGTGCGAACGCTTTCGCCCCAGGTAGTCATCTGCGACGAAATTGGCGGCGAAGAAGAAGTGAGCGGTATGCTGGACGGACTGAGCTGCGGTGTAAAAGTGATAGCCTCCGCCCACGCCGAGAGCCTAGAAGAGCTGCTGGGTCGGCGGCAGATAGTTCGCCTGCTGCGGGAAGGGGCATTCTCGGTCATCGTACTGCTTGGGGGTGCGGATCAGCCGGGTACACTGCTAAAAACTATGCGCACAAAGGAGCTGCGCTATGAGAATGGCCGGTATTATACTGATCGCCCTGTCGTGTGGGATGACGGGATTTCTGATGGCATCGAATTTGTCGGCTCGCCTGCGTAGGCTAGAGAGTTGCATACTGCTGTTGGCCGAGATGCATGGTCGCCTGCAGTACCTACAGCCCACTGTACAGAGCCTTATAACGTCCCTTGCCGCCCAACAGCGCTTTGAAGAGTTGCCATTTTTGCGGGAGTGCGCTCAGCTTATGCGCGGTGGTCGGGACTTTGCCTCAAGCTGGCGGGTGGCACTGAAAAAGCAGATAGTTACCCTGGGTAAAGAGGAGGCGGCAATCATCGGCTCTCTCGGAGATGTGCTCGGCCAAAGCGATTTGGAGAGTCAGCTTGCAGCGATCTCTCTTGCCAGAGCGCAGCTCGAGCAGCGCATAGACGGCGCAAGGGAAAAAGTGTCGGCCCAGAGCAGCCTCTACCGCTCAATAGGTGCGCTTGGGGGTGTTGCGGCGGCTATAATCCTAATCTAGTGGAGGGTAAAAGCGTGGATCTGGATTTGATTTTCAGAGTGGCTGGGGTCGGGATAATAGTGGCGGTGCTTAACCAAGTGCTAAAGTCAGCGGATAAACCCGAGCAAGCAATGATGGTTACTCTTGCTGGCGTTATCGTTGTGCTGATGATGATTATCGCCGAAATAGGCGCCCTGTTCAACACGGTGCGACAGGTGTTTGGGTTGTTTTAATAGTTGTAGGGGCGAACTGTGTTCGCCCGTTCCCTATATGCAGTGAGAATCCGCAGGCGAACACATTTCGCCCCTACAACGTTGTTTGGAAAGGACGTGCGAAATGGACAACCTGTTCGCCCTTGTCGGGCTGGGAATAGTTGCGGCCATCATTGCCGTTGTGTTAAAGCAGCACCGCCCCGAGTTTGCCATGATGGTCTCGGTGGCAGCGGGAGTGCTAATTCTTGGCGGTGTGCTGGTGGGAATGCTGCCGGTAATAAATCAGATACGTCAGATTTTCTCTACCACCGCCGCGCCCCAGCAGTATGTGCAGATTCTCTTCCAGGCGCTGGGGCTCTGCTTTGTTACTCAAATCGCTTGCGACGCCTGCAAAGACGCGGGCGAGAGCGCTATAGGAGCCAAGATAGAGCTAGCTGGGAAGATAAGCGTGCTGGTAATCAGCCTGCCGCTGTTTGCCCAGGTGCTGGATATAGTGCGGGTACTGCTACGATGAGTCATAAGAAAATATTTAAATGGTTGGGTGTTACTGTATTTGTGGTGTTGACACTGACATTGCTCACAGCGAGCGCACGGGCAGGGGCTTTCCCACCGGAATTGGAGGAAGGCACAGAGCTTGTCGACGAACAGCTGGACGCCCTTGGCCGCAACGACCTAATGGGCTTTGTGCCCAGGGAGGCCAGGCAGTACCTGGAAGGAGTCGAGCTCTACGACCTGCGCCTGGAGACATTGATGCAGCTTACGCCCGGGCGGTTTTTCCCGGCTCTTTGGCAGATGTTTACAAGCGCACTTGTCCGACCGTTGCGCACACTCGCCGCAATGCTTGCGATAATTTTGCTTTGTGCCCTACTCGAGACTTTGCGCACCGCCGCATGGGAGAACACCCTCTCCAGCGTCTTTCAAACGGTGAGCGTGCTCTGCATACTCACATTCATCGCTCACCCCATCCTGGATCTTATTATGGACACGACCAACACCATCCGGGAGGCGGCAACCTTTATGATCGGGTTTATCCCACTGTTTACGGCGGCGCTGGTAAGCGCCGGCCAGCCGGTGACAGGGGCTACATACAGCTTGTTCTTGATGGGTGCTTGCCAGCTGGTTGCCCAGGTGGTAGCTCAAACACTTATCCCGCTCATGTCAATTTACTTGGCGCTCTGTATTTGCGGGGCATTCGTGCCTGACCTAAATATTGTTCAGGCAGCGGGCGGAATTAAGACAGCGGTGAGTTGGGCGCTGGGGCTGCTGCTCACCATCTTTGTTGCGCTGCTCTCTATCCAGACTATGCTGAGCAGCGGGGCCGACGGCGTATCGGTTCGGGCTACCAAGTTTTTGATAGGCAACCTAGTGCCGATGGTAGGCAGTGTACTGTCCGACGGCTATATGGCCGCCCAAGGGTATCTGAGGCTGCTCAAGACCACTGTCGGCGTCTACGGGATAGTGGTGGCGATGTTTATCCTTTTACCAACGCTCATCAGGGTGACGATCTGGTACCTGCTCACAAGGCTGGTAGCTATGGTCGGCGAGATCGCTGGGGCAGGAAAGGTATCGATAATCCTGCGCAGCTGCTCGAATGTTTTGGGCGTGCTCATTTCGGCTATCCTGTGTTTCGCGCTGCTGTTCATAGTCTCCACCGGCATTATAATGTCGACCGGGATGGGGATATAGCTGCCATAAAAAAACAAAAACCTCGGCAGTCTGCCGAGGAGGAAGGTAATATATCTATATTGCTTTGTTTTTCAAAACTTGCAGTTCATATGAATTCTGGGCGGTTGCGGTCTGCATTTCACGGATAGTCTTATCAAGTTGGTCGGTCTTTTGGCCAACGATATCCACAACACGTATAATCTCATCTTGTGCCCCCCGAATATCGGAATTAAGCTTTGCCTGTCCCTGCTCCAGCTTGTCAGTCTTTTCGCCTAAGACTTGCGCAACATCTAAAATAAGCTGTTTGGTCCCCTCGATATCGGACCTAATCTTCACCTGTCCCTGCTCCAGTGTGTCAAGGCGGCCTTCCATCTTGTCGAAGCGGCCTTCCATCTTGTCGAAGCGGCTTTCCATCTTGTCAAGGCGGCCTTCCACCTTGTCGAAGCGGCTTTCCATCTTGTCAAGGCGATTTTCTACTTTGTCAAACCGACTATCCATCTTTTCCAGCATACCCAAGATTTTTTCTTCGTTGTTCACGCCCTCACCTCCATGTGTTAATATTATACACGCCAGCGACAGAGTTGACAACCCGACAACCTACACTAATTTAGTATTATATTTTCTGCAAAGGTGGTGATGCCGTGTCTGCGTTGATACAATGGGCCTTCGCCCTCTGTGCCGCCATGGTGGCCATGGGCCTCTGCCGAATGCTTATCCCCAACTCGGGGATGGAGAAAACATTTCGTTTTGTGGTGAGCGTCTTCTTTTTGACAATTCTGCTCTCCCCGGCGGCGATTCGCTTCCCCAACTTAATGATAGACCTTCCATTGCACACACAGGCGGAGACAATGCAGCGCAGCGCCCACCTTGACGAAATGACCCACCAACAAGCGCTAAGGATAGCCCAGGGACAACTTAGGCAGATCGTGAATGAGAAATTGTCCCAAAGGGGAATAAATGCACATTCCATTGCCATAAACTTTACTACAAACCCTGGAGGCGAAATTCTGCTGGAAAGTGTGGTCATTACGCTTGACGAGGCCCACAGGGAAAGCCAATCCGGCCTGAGAGCCTTTCTGGAATCCGAGCTTGGTTGCTTGGTTTTGCTGCACTACGTTTAACCGGTCGGGGAAGGAGAATAAAGCAATGGGACTCGAAAGCGCCGGCAATTTGCTCAGGCAGTTCTTTGCCAAGGATTTTAAGCTCAAAATAATCGTATTGCTGGGAATACTTGGCATGGCGCTTATTTTACTTTCGCAGTTTGCCGACAACGACTCTGCCGGGCAGAGTCAGCCCCAAGCGTTGGGTGGAGCAGAGTTTGCCAACCGGGAGTACATAGCCCAGCTGGAAGAGCGGCTGCAAAACTTAATCAGCCAGATTGACGGTGTGGGACGTAACAAAGTGATGGTAACTCTAGAGACCGGTACGGAATACGTCTACGCCCAAGAGCACCGCAGAAACACCGACACCACCCACTCCGGCAACGGTGAGATTCCGGTAGGCGGTCGGACGCAGGAGAGTGTGGAGCAGAGGTTTATCCTGGTGGACACTGAGTTCGGCAGGCGGGAGGCGCTGGTACTGACCCGCATTCCGCCCAGAGTGCAAGGGGTTGTAATTGTCTGCGAAGGCGCGAATAACCCCTTAGTCGAGCAAAAACTTATCTCTGTTGTAACAACGGCCCTGGGAATTTCATCCAATCGGGTAAGCGTTGTGCCAATATCTTAAAACATCAACTTGCGGGAGGAAGAGAAGAAATGAACATGATTATAGGCAAGCGGCAGATTATTTTGGCGGCACTGGTTTTGGGGCTGGGTATGGCGGTTTACCTGAACTGGCAGTACACCCGTGTGGCGGTCGAGCTGCCGGTAACTGAGCTGCTCGAATGGGAGAGCGGACCCACTACTTACGGCGAAGCTCAATATGTGGGTCTGACCGGAACCGGCGAAGACGCCTTTTTTGTAGAGGCGCAAATTTCCCGGCAGCGCTCAAGGGATCAGGCGACCGAGACTCTAACGGCTATGCTGGCCGATGCAAACTTAAGCTACGAACAGAGGGCCGAGCTTACCATGCGGGCGGTAGACTTGGCAAGCTCTATTGAAACCGAGGGCAAAATTGAGAACCTGATTCGCGGCAAAGGCTTTGAGGACGTTATGGTCTACTATGACTCTCTGCGTGCCGACGTTATGGTGCGCACCGATGGCCTACTCTCCCACGAAGCAAATCAGATAAGAGATATCATCATGCGGGAGACCAGCATAATTCCCCAGCAGATTACCATTGTGGAAATAAATTAACCGCCCCATTTTCTCTTGGCATATTTTGTGATATAATGTCCACAGAAGGACATGGCCATTATATTTATGCGCAGCGCCTTGCCGCTAAAGCGGCAACCGACTCTTAATGCGCAATTATATCATGTATGATATAATAACTTAGGGCCAGATGCCGGAAAGCTGGAAGCCGTTTGTGCTTTCAGTTTTCCGCGGTCTGGCCTTTGCTTGTCGCTTTTGGGAATTTCAAAATAGATGAGGATGTTTAAGCATGGACAAAGCTTCCAAACCAAAAATCAATCGCCGACAGTCAAGGGACGTGGCCTTCTGCCTTCTTTTTGAGTGGTCGTTCCACGGGGAACTTTTTGAAGAGCTTGTCGAGAACGCCCGGTACGCCCGCGAGCTGGATACGGACGACTTTGCCCTGGATCTCTGCAAGCTGGCGATAGAGAACGCCTCCGAGCTCGACAGCCTAATTGAGCAATACTCCGAGAGCTGGAAGGTGACCCGCCTTTCCAAGGTGACGTTGTCAGTGCTCCGCCTTGCCTTCTGCGAGCTGACAAAATTCGAGAATATCCCGTTGGGCGCCACAATCAACGAGGCGGTAGAACTCTGTAAGAAGTACGCCACCGAGGACGAAGCCGCCTTTGTCAACGGGATTTTAGGCCAGTATGTGCGCAGGGAGGGTGTTAGCCAAACCGCGCTAGCGGAGGAGCTAGACCTTCTGCCAGAGGAAGAGCAGAATACTCTGGAGGACAAATCCAATGCTAATCCTGGGGATTGATACCAGCAACTACACCACCTCCTGTGCCTTGTATAGTAGATGTACAGGCGAGATTGTCCAGCGCCGGCTGCTTTTGCCGGTTCCTCATGGGGAGCGTGGTCTGCGCCAGAGCGAGGCGGTATTTATTCACCTAAAGCAGCTGCCCAGGCTATTAGAAGAGTTGCTGGATGGCAGCGAGCCCATCGAGGCTGTTGGGGTGTCAGTCCGCCCGCGAGATATAGACGGTTCATACATGCCCTGTTTTTTGGCGGGAGAGACAGTCGCGCGTGCGATCGCCGCGGCGGGGAAGATTCCGGTCAGGTACTTTTCTCACCAGGCGGGGCATTTGGCCGCTGCACTTTACGGCGCGGATGCGCTCGAGCTCGCAGAGCGGCCATTTTTGGCTTTTCACGCCTCCGGTGGAACGACAGAATGTCTACATGTACGTCCCAGGGACGGGTACCCCTTCGATATTGAAATACTTGGCAAAACCCTAGACTTGGCTGCGGGGCAGATTATAGACCGGGTGGGTGTGATGCTTGGCCTGGAGTTCCCAGCCGGGCCGGCGCTTGAAAAGCTGGCTGGTGATGCGCCGACACTGCCTCTTTTTAGGCCGACGCTAAAAGACGGCGACTGCTGCCTCTCAGGGCTGGAAAACCGCTGTGACGCCATGCTTAAGCAAGGCGTACCTGCGGAACAAATTGCCGCCTTCTGCCAGGACGCAGTAGGGGAGACCCTGCTCGCTATGGCCGAGCTTGCAGCCAAAGAATATAGCGGCCTACCCTTTGTCTTTGCAGGCGGTGTGATGGGCAACGCCTTCTTGCGCCGGAAAATTAGTGAGAAAATTGAAGACGCGAAGTTCGCGCCCGCCAGCCTAAGTGCCGACAACGCTGTAGGCCCGGCGATTCTGTGTAGTATGTAGTATTATGTAGGGGGTGGCCCTTTGTTAACTATAACAGTCAGCCAACTTAACCGTTACCTCAAGGCCACGCTGGAGGAAAACGACAAGCTGCGAGATTTATATGTCCGCGGGGAGATTGCCGGGTTTGTGCAGCATAGCGGATCCGGCCACTGCTATTTTCGCTTAGTGGACGAGCAGAGTGGTGTAAAGGCGGTAATCTTCCGCCAACAGGCCGAGCTGCTGGGCTTTGAACCCCAAGATGGTATGGCCGTGCTTGCCCGATGCTCGCTTGGGGTATATGAGCGAGATGGAGCCTACCAGCTCTATGTCAGAGAACTGGTACCGGTGGGGGAGGGCGCTCTGGCCGTTGCTCTCGCCCACCGAAAAGCCAAGCTTGAAAAGATGGGTGTATTTGATCCGGTCCGTAAAAAGCCGCTGCCGCTATACCCGAGCAGGATTGGCGTCGCGACCTCGTCGGACGGCGCCGCCCTCCAGGACATCGTGGCTGTGCTTAAACGGCGATTCCCGGCGACAGTGTTAGTTCATGCGTCAACGCTTGTGCAAGGCGCGGGAGCCCCGTCAACTATCTGCGCAGCGCTGGAACTGCTGGACAGCGCCGGATGCGACGTTCTCATCCTTTCCCGCGGGGGCGGCTCCAAGGAAGACTTAAGCGCTTTCGACGACGAAGCGGTAGTGCTGAGCGTATTCGCCTGCAAGACGCCGCTTATCTGTGCGGTGGGCCACCAGACCGACTACACCCTCTGCGACTACGCGGCAGACGCACGAGCTCCAACGCCATCCGCGGCGGTAGAGCTGGCGACCCCGGATAGGGAGGAGCTCACCCGGCGTTTGGGCGAGTTCTCCCAGTGCTTTGAGGGTCAGGCCATATGGATGATAAAAGACCGCCGCGCGGCGCTGGAAGCGCTCTCCACACACACTGCCCTGCGCTCGCCTCACAGCACAGTGAATAAATGCAAAGAAAGACTGGATATTTACACGAAAGCACTGTATAATAGTACCCGTATAATTATGCAGGGACACGCCGCCAGGCTTGGCCGTCAGGCTGCGCGCCTGGATTCCCTCAGCCCACTGAAGGTTTTGGAGCGCGGATACTGCCTGGCTGTTAGAGACGAACAGGTACACACAGCCGCAAAGCTGACCGTTGGGGATGAAGTGTCGCTTCGCTTTAGCGATGGACAAGCAAAAGCAGAAATACTGGAAGTGAGGGTAGAGCAATGAGCAAAAAGAAGGCGCAGCTCACCTTTGAGCAGGCAATGGCCCGCCTTGACGAGATTGCTGCCATCCTCGACAAGGGTGCGCTTCCTATGGATGACTCCCTGGCGCTCTTTTCCGAAGGGGCGGAGCTGATTGCTTTTTGCAACAAATCTCTAGAGGGGGCACAGCTGACAATCGAGCAGCTTTTCCCAGGGGACGGGGCAGAGTAAATACCATAGATGGAAACGGTGAAAAATGGATTTTTTGCGCACGATAACCAGCAACTCAATTATTAACGCGGCTATTACCGCTTGGTTTGCAGCCCAGTTTCTCAAGATGCTGTTCACTCTTGTGCTGACCGGGAAGTTCAGCCTGGAGCGGCTTTTCGGCTCAGGCGGAATGCCAAGCTCTCATTCATCGTTTGTCTGTGCCATGGTTGTAGTCATGGCGCGCACGATGGGGTTTGCCTCCCCGCTGTTTGGGATAACCTTTTGCTTTGCAGCAGTCGTAATTTACGACGCCATGGGGGTTCGCCGGGCGGCGGGAGAGCAAGCCAAAGTGCTCAACCGTATGATTTTCGAGTTCCCGTTCTTTAAGCTTAAACGCGAGACAGCTCCCGAGCAGCCGGCAAAGAGCCCGACCGGGGAAGAGGGGGGCATTCCGCTAATCCCCAAACAACTTAAGGAACTGCTCGGCCACACCCCGTTCGAGGTACTGGGCGGGTGTATACTTGGGATATTTATCGGCATGATCATGCCAATAGTGTGATTCAATTGACAGCTGATATAGCCATTAAACTTGAAAAGTGAAACAAGTACAACCGCGCATCTCGGGAGGTACCCTATCATGAAAAAGCGCCTTGACACTTTGCTGGTAGAGCTCGGACTTGCCTCCGGGCGGGACAAAGCCAAAGCGCTTATTATGCGGGGAATCGTTTATGCCGACGGACAAAAGGCTCAAAAGCCAGGAGACGAATACCCCGAAGACACGCAGCTGGAAGTGCGGGGCAATCAGCTGCCATTCGTCAGCCGGGGCGGGTTAAAGCTCGAAAAAGCTGTAAAGCTATTTGACCTGCCGGTGGACGGTGCAGTCTGCGCTGATATTGGTGCCTCGACCGGTGGTTTTACCGACTGTCTGCTCAGTCATGGTGCCGTAAAAGTCTACGCCGTAGACGTAGGTTATGGGCAGCTGGCCTGGGCTCTGCGAGAGGATGACCGGGTTGTGGTTCTCGAACGAACAAACGCTCGCTATTTGACTGCTGAGCAAATCCCTGATCCTTTGCAGCTGATAACCATAGATGCGAGCTTTATCTCGCTCACCTTGCTGTTGCCGGCGCTCTGCCGGCTGCTATGTGAGGATGGCCGTATAATCTGCCTTGTAAAGCCTCAGTTCGAGGCAGGCAGGGAGCATGTGGGCAAAAAAGGTGTGGTGCGCGATCCCGCTATCCACGCCCAGGTAATCGAGAAGGTGGCAGACTGCGCGGGACAGCTGGGGCTCACCGCTGTCGGGTTGGACTTCTCGCCTATAAAGGGGCCGCAGGGAAACATCGAATACTTGCTTTACCTGCAAAACTCTATCGGTACGAAACCACACGACATCGATGCCCAGGCTGTGGTAAGCTGTGCAATCAAGATCCTGGAGGAATAGCATGAACGTTCTCATCATACCGAATTTCAATAAATCAGGCAGTGTATTGTCTACCCGCCTTACGGTGCAAAAACTACTTGAACTCGGCTTTTCGCCAATGCTTGAGCCGGTCAGCGCGACCAAAGCGGGGGTAGAAGATGTAAAAGGCTGTATCGTCTCGGACTTTGAATCTATGCTGCAAATGTGTGATATTATACTGACAATTGGCGGAGACGGCACTATACTCCACGCTGTGAAGCATTCTCTGCGCGTAAGGAAACCTCTATTGGGTATAAATACCGGCAGAATCGGCTTTCTTACTCAGCTGGAAGAAAACGAGCACGACAAGCTTGTAGCGCTGCGAGACGGCAACTACAAAATACTGCACCGGATGCTCATTGAGGCGACGCTTGTGCAAGATGGCGTAGAGCAGAGTTTCTTTGCCCTTAACGAAGCCGTTCTCAGCCGAGGAGACTCGCACAGGCTTGTCGAAATAGCTGTTACAAGGGAAGGGCGCCAAGTGGCCCTGCATCGCGCGGACGGCGTGATATTCTCAACGCCCACCGGCTCGAGTGCCTACAATCTTTCAGCTGGGGGTCCGTTGGCCGACCCAACGCTGAGCCTTATTCTTATGACCGCGCTCTGCCCTCACTCTCATTTCCACCACACTATAATTCTTTCCCCAGAGCATACTTACAGGGTAAAAGAGGTTCCGGGCAGCAATGAGAGTGGTCTTGTCTTGCAAGTGGATGGCCAAAACATGGGAGTACTGCGAGAGGGCGGGCAACTGCTTATACGCGCGGCAAATGTCCAAGCACCCTTTATCGACCTTGGTCTGAGCGATTTTTTTCGCCGCGTTGAATTAAAGCTGAGAGTGGACCATTAGCCGCTAGGAAAGGTGAGTACACATGAAAAGCAAGCGCCACGCAAAAATCTTGGAGCTCATTGCCGAATTTGAAATCGACACCCAGGAAGAGCTGCTGAAAAAGCTCAACGAAAATGGGTTCAAGGTCACTCAGGCCACTGTCTCGCGGGATATAAAAGAGCTGCGTCTGGTCAAAGTACAGGCTGGGGCCGGCTATAAGTACTCGCTGAATTCTGGCAAAGAAAGCGTGGACATGAGCTTTAAGTTCCACACGGTGTTTTCTGAGTCTGTGCTGGGTGTTGACAGCGCCGAGAACCTGGTGGTTATAAAGTGTTATTCTGGGATGGCCAACGCCGCATGCGCGGCTCTGGATAGCGTCACTTGGAAGGGCATGGTGGGTACCATCGCCGGCGACGACACTGTCCTGTGCGTCATGAGCGAAAAAGGGGTCGCAACCAAGTTCGCCGGGCAGCTGCAAAAGCTGTTGAAGTAGGTGGCGGGTAGGACTTATAGACACTTAAAGGGGAAAGACTTAATGCAATTTTGTCACGTGACGTTAACGGTAAAAGACTTAGATATATCTTTACAATTTTATCAAAGCATCGTAAAACTGAACATAAACAAACGCTTATCTGTAGGGGCAGGCATTGAAATCGCACTTTTAGGTGATGTGGCAGAGATAGAACTTATTAGTGGGAGTATGGGCATTTACAGAGATGGAGAAAGCAAAGGTAATGGTATTTCAATAGGATTTTTAACAGAATCTTTAGAAGATACAATTGCTTTACTGCGTGAAAAAGGTTACGAAACAGATGGTGTAATTATTTCTCCAAATCCATCTGTCAGTTTTGTTTTAGCAAAAGACCCTGATGGCTACACAATTCAATTTATGGAGCGCACCTAACAGGCATCAAATAGGAGAGTCCTCATGCTCACAAAGCTGTACATCCAGAACATAGCCCTTATACACAAAGCCGAGATTGACCTGGGGCCAGGGCTGAACGTCTTCACCGGGGAGACTGGCGCGGGTAAAACCATCCTCATCTCGGCTATTGATTGCGTGCTTGGCGAGCGGGTGAGCCGCGAGTTTATCCGCACTGGAGAGGAAAAGGCAGTGGTTTCCGCTTTCTTTGAGGAGCTCTCCCCCGCGGTCGAGGTGGTGCTTGAAGAATTGGGCTACCGGGATGACGAGGGCGGCCTGCTCATAACCCGAGAGCTCTCAGCCTTAGGTAAGAGCAATTGCAAAATCAACGGGATGCCCGCGACAGCCTCCATACTTAAGCAAGTGGCCGGACTGCTTATTCAAATCCACGGCCAGCGAGACGCCGCGCAATTGCTCTCCCCCGAGCACCAAATGGGGATGATAGATGACTTTGGAGGATATGGGCCTCTACTGATTGAATATACAGCTGCATACGACAGCCTGCGCAGGCTAATGCGCCAAAAATCTGAGTTGGTGGTTGACGAGAAGCAAAAAGCTCAGCGGTTGGACATGCTCTCTTACCAACTCGCCGAAATCGAGGGGGCAGAGCTCAACGATCCGGACGAGGAAGATGAGCTGCTTGCCCGCAAAAAACTTATCGGTGCGGGGGAGAAGGTGTTGGCGGCCCTCTCGGATGCATACAATGCCATCGATGGAGAAGGGGAGAACCAAGGCATAGCTGCCCTATTTGATGCTTTGAGTGGAGGAGTAGAACAAGCTGCACAATATATCCCAGAACTAAAGCAGATGAGCAGTCGACTAGAAGAAATAGGCTACGAGTTGGGAGAATATAAAGCTGAGCTGCGTGGTCAACTGGAAGGCTTTGAGTTCGATCCCAGAGAGCTGGACGACGTCGAGCACCGCTTAGGGCAGATTCATAACCTGAAGCGCAAGTACGGACCGGATATCGCTGCGGTTATAAAGTACGGCGAGGACGCCCGCGTGGAGTTCGAGGCTCTTAACTCAAGCGAAGAGCAGCTGGCTAAGCTCGAAGAGCAGCTGGCTCAGGCGTTCAGGCAGGCACAGTCTTTGGCGGAAAAACTTAGTGTATCCAGGCAGAAGGCTGCCGCGCTTTTCATTGAGCGGGTAGAGGACGAGCTCGCCTTTCTGGACATGCCCGGCGTCAAGCTGACCGTCCGGCAGGAGCGTGGAGAGCTAAGCCCCAGCGGCTGCGACGAGATAACGTTTTATATTGCCACCAACACCGGTGAGCAACCAGGCCCTCTTGCCAAAATAGCCTCCGGCGGCGAAACCGCCCGGATAATGCTGGCCATGAAGAACGTTCTGGCCGACAAAGACGGGGTCGGCGTGCTGATCTTTGATGAAGTTGACACCGGCGTTAGTGGGCGGGCCGCACAAAAAATAGGGCAAAAACTCAGCCAGGCAAGCCGGGGCCGCCAGGTGATAGCCGTCACCCATCTGGCCGGGGTAGCTGCCTTTGCCGATAGACACCTGTTCATACATAAAGAAGTGGAGGACGGGCGCACTTATACAAAAATCGAAGAGCTGGACACACCGGGCCGGGAGGCCGAACTGGCGCGGATCATAAGCGGGGATAATTTAACCTCTACGGCGCTTGAGAATGCGCGGGAGCTTATAGCAAATGCAAAGCAGTTAGCAGCTGAATAGGGGTGAGTATAGTGGATGGAAAGAAAATGTGGGGTATCCACACATATGACGATGCGCTTTTCTTAGAAAATAATATTATTGCTATCGGATGGAAAGAAATGGGGGATTTATCCCTTTTAGAACAAACCAGAGAAGCATATAAAGAAAAGTATACTTTAGCAAATCCCCCAGATTTAAGCAAACAGCAAATTGCAACTCGTGCAGGACAGCCTTACCGTTTTGTATGCGAAGCACAAATTGGTGATTATGTTGTTTATCCATCAAAAAGAAATCGAGAAATTAATATTGGCATAGTTGAAAGCGACTATTTTTATAATGACAATGATAGATACGTGCAACAGCGTAAGGTTAAATGGTTAAAGCATCTTCCACGAACCGCATTTTCACAAGGAGCACTTGGTGAAATTGGGTCAGCTTTAACCTTCTTTTCTATAAAAAACTATTCGGACGAGTTTTTTTCCGCTTTAGATAAAGGTTTTAAATCAAAAGAAATTGCTATTGACGAAGATGAGATTATTGCGCATACAGCCGAGGATATTGTTGAAAGCACAAAAGACTATATTTTAAAAGAATTAAGCAAGCATTTGAAAGGGTATACTTTTGAAGCATTTATCGCCGACCTATTACGCGCAATGGGCTATCGTACCGAAGAGTCTTTACGTGGTGGTGATAGCGGAATTGATATAAAAGCATATAAAGACGAGCTTCCGCCACGCATTATTGTTCAAGTAAAAAGTCAAGACTCGAATATAAATGAGACAATGATTCAATCGTTAAAGGGTGCTATGCGTGAGGGCGACTATGGGCTTTTTATAACACTTTCCAATTATACAAAAAATGCTCAGAAGTATTTGGAACACACGCCTATTATTCGTGGAATTAGTGGAACTGAGTTGGTTGAACTAATTCTTAAGTATTACGATAAATTAAGTGAAAAGTACAGGAAAATGATACCACTTAAAATGGTTTATATTCCAATTGTAGAAAACTAAACCCACAACAATTTGGGCAAACTGAAAACAAAAGGAGCATGAAAATGACACTATACGAAGACCTTACCCGCCGCGGGCTTATAGCTCAGCAAACCCACCCAGAGCAGATAGAGCAGCTGATGAACAGAGGTGGAGCCACATTCTATATCGGGTTTGACGCCACCGCGGACTCGCTGCACGTCGGACATTTTTTGCAGCTAACCATCATAAAGCGGATGCAGCAACACGGACATATGCCAATTCTGCTGCTGGGCACCGGTACCACAATGGTGGGTGACCCCAGTGGCCGCACCGATATGCGCCAGATGCTCACCGTGGAGGAAATAAACCACAACGCCGACCGCTTTTTGGAGCAGATGGGCCGCATCGTGGACGTAAGCCCAGAAAAAGCTATAGTTGCCCGCAATGGCGACTGGCTGATGGAGCTAAACTACATCAAGCTGCTGCGGGATGTGGGCGTGCACTTTTCGGTCAATAAAATGCTCAGTTACGATTGCTTTAAGAGCAGGATGGCGAGCGGCTTGAGCTTTATCGAGTTCAACTACATGATAATGCAGAGCTACGACTTCCTCGAGCTTTACCGCCGGCATAACTGCCTGATGCAGTTTGGCGGGAACGATCAGTGGTCGAATATCATTAGCGGTGTAGACCTTGTCCGCCGGGTAGAGCAGAAAGATGTCTACGGCATGACTTTTACCCTGCTTGCCACCAAAAGCGGGCAAAAGATGGGCAAAACGCAAGCCGGCGCCGTCTGGCTGGACAGAAAGAAAACCGAGCCCTACGACTTTTTCCAGTACTGGCGCAATGTTGACGATGCCGACGTAATAAACTGCCTCAAGCTGCTGACCTTCCTGCCGATTGAAAAGATCGAGGAAATGGAAAAATGGGAGGGCAACCAGCTCAACAAAGCCAAGGAGATTCTGGCTTATGAACTGACCAAGGACGTCCACTCCAAAGAGGATGCCGACAAAGCCCTCGAGGCCGCGACTGCGCTCTTTGCTCAAGGCGGCCAAAGTGAAAACATGCCCGCCACAACCCTGAGCAGTGAAGATTTGACCGGCGGTGAAATCTCCCTGCTGGATTTGCTGGTCAAAACTGGTCTTGCGCCCTCCAAAGGCGAGGGACGCCGGCTTGTGCAGCAAAAGGGAATAAGTGTTGACACCGGTGACGGCTTTGCCATAGTTGAAGACGCAGCCTTTGCTATAGGCGAAGAGGCGCTAAAACAAGGCGTAATCATCCGCAAGGGTAAGAAAGTCTTCCACAAGGCGACTATCTCTGGATAATGGGCTTGCATAAGACTGGACTGATTTAATCTCTAAGGGCGGCGTAGATTATGCTACGCCGCCCTATTAATTTTTTAGACAAAGGCGAAGGCCATGCAGCAATTGAATATGTGGTGAGGTTAAGTCCTAGCGTTGCAGAGTAGGCACACTGGGCGTTCTGCTGTTTTACGCGAAGGTTTGGGTGGAGGTGTCGTTTAGAGTCAAGATCTTCAAGGTCAATGTTGTTAAGGTCAAAACCAAATATTAATTCGCCTGCGGGCGAGGATAAGGCTCCTCTCATGCCGCTGTTGACAAATCGGGAGCTCGCAAGGAATTACTCACGTACAAATACTCCGGCCTTCGCTAATCTGTCCGTATAGAGGGGGCCTGGGGGAGTTGTTTGCGACTGAACTTGGAGCAAACCCGGTCCTCCCCCAGTCGCCTTTCTTTTGCTTACTTTCTCTTTGGCGAATCAAAGAAAAGTAAGTGCCCACGCGGCATGAGCGGTACATTAGCCCCAGCCCGCAGGCTGATTAAGATTTGGTCTTGACCTTAAAGACCTTGAACTAAGGCCCTTGATCTTCGAAAGCCTTTGACCTTAAAACCATCCAACCCTTGTGGCAATTTTAAAATCCGTTAACTATAAAAGTTACTATATAAAAAACAAGCGGTACCAGTATGGTTTCTGGATACCGCCTGTAGACTTAGTGTTTACTTTTCCCGTAGCTCTTCAAGGATTTTTATATGCTTCTCTTCGTCTTCGGTTATCCTGTACAGTAGCGCCGCCACCTGCTTATCCGATATACGACCGATAGCGCTCTGGTAATACTCTATAGTCTGCAGCTCAGCCTGAATGCAGAGCTCGATGACGCCTTTGGGGTAACGTGCATACTGTACAAACCCTGAGTTCCACCTAGCCCGTCGAGTACCCTGGTAATAACCGAAGGTAGGCAGCAGACCTAGTTGCATTATGCACTGACCCAACAGTTGAAGATGGTAAAGCTCCACCATAGCGATTTCTTTAAGTGCCTGGGAGAGCTCCGGCTGTTCTTGTTCGGTTGCAATGGAGTGGTAAATGTACTGATGAAAACCGGTAAGCTCCGAGCTACCTGCGCTGTAAGCATACTGCAAAATCCTAGCGTAGCGAATATTTCGGCTAAGCCCCTGTGGAATGGGGTAGGGCTTTGGGTCACGGTAGATAGTACTTGCTGTCCCGGCTTGCGCCTGTATAAGAGTATCCTGCGCCACGGGGGGCGGGTCCGCGAAAATCATTGCGTCATCTCTCCTATCCCTTGTCAGGGCGGTAAGTTCTTTATCCTTAATAAATATGCCGGATGTCAGTAAGTTATTCGCGCCAGGCTTTGGTAAGTTGCATTTTCTCTCTGCAAGCGGTATAATGTTTAAAAGTACAACTACACAAAAACTTTTAAAATTTTATATTATATTGCATTCGTGATATAACCTAGCAAAGGAGCAAACTCATATGCCAATCAAGGTGCCCAACGACCTGCCGGCCCACAAGATACTTGACGCCGAAAACATCTTCATTATGCACGGCTCTCGGGCAGATACCCAAGACATACGCCCGGTGCGAATACTCATACTCAATCTGATGCCCAAGAAAATCGAGACCGAGACGCAATTGCTCCGCTTGTTAGGCAACACCCCTCTCCAAGTAGATATTGAGCTAATGCAGACAGCCAGCTACACTTCAAAGAACACTTCTCAAGAGCACCTTCTAAAGTTTTACAAAGTGTTTGACGACATAAAAGATCAAAAATTTGACGGGATGATTGTCACCGGTGCGCCAATAGAACATATGCCATTCGAGGAAGTCGATTACTGGCCCGAGCTCTGCAAAATTTTTGAGTGGGCAAAAACCAATGTATTTTGCAGCTACTTTATATGCTGGGGGGCGCAGGCGGCACTCAACTACTATTACGGCGTGTCCAAATACCCGCTTGAGCACAAGCTGTTCGGCATCTACGAGCACGATGTTCGCGATAAAGGGCACTACTTGTTTTACGGCTTTGACGATACATACCACGCGCCCCACTCCCGCCACACCGAAATTCGGGAAGAAGACATTGTCCGTGTACCCGGTCTGCGGGTATTGAGCGCGTCTAAGGATGCGGGAGTGTACATAGTGGGTGGCCCTGATGACCGCCAGTTCTTCGTAACCGGCCACTCGGAGTACGACAGAGGCACGTTGGAAGGAGAGTACAAGCGCGACCTCGCGGCTGGGATGCCAATAAGGCCCCCCGTGGGCTACTACCCCGGAGACGACACCAATGTCGCCCCAACCTTCCGGTGGAGAGCGCACGCCAACTTACTTTACGGCAACTGGCTCAACTATTTTGTCTATCAGCGCACACCATACGATTTCATTCAGCCAAATCTATGAACACAAAGATGGTTGCAGAATATTGCCTGTCAAAACCGGGTGCCGTGTTAGAGCACCCTTACGGCCCGCAACACCCTGCAGTATTCAAATGCGGTGGCAAAATCTTTATCGTATTTCTTGAAAAAGATGATGAGGCTTGGCTGCATTTGAAATTTGAGCCGTTGTTTGCGGACTTTATTAAGGAGCGGTACCCGTCCATAACAGGGGCGTACAACTATGCGAATTGGAGTAAAGTTCCCTTGGACAGCAGCGTGCCTGCCGACGAGGTCACCTTGCTGATCGACCACTCATATCAACTGATATTTCGCTCCCTAACAAAGAAAGTGCAGGGAGTAATTGAGCAAGATAACCGCCGCGAGAGTGAGGGTTAGGACGGTTCGTGTTCCTGGCGCGGTGGCATTAACAGAGCGGGCTGACCCTGCAGGGTAGGGGAGTCCGCTTTTGCACGTGGCCGCAGCATCCAAATAGAGGAAAGCACCGGCGCTATTAATGCAAAACTAAATACTCTGAGTAATTGAGAAAAGCTCAGCGCAGAAGTCATAAAAACGTCTTGCAGAAAGGGATTATAGATAGTTAGCAGGCTCATCCCAAGGGATGCTATTACAGCGAGTATAAGCAGGGGATTGCTAAACAGCTTAATTGCGAAGAGGCTCTTGTGCTCGGACTTGCACTCGAACACATGGAAAAGTTGGGTGAAGATGAGCGCAGTAAACGCCGCTGTGCGGGCAATGGTCACATCCCCGTAGAGGCGTATAAAAGTTACGAATACAAACAGGGTGGTAAGCCCGATAACGCACCCCCGGAAGATAATAGTCGTGGCCAGCCCATTTGAGAACACGCTCTCTTTTGCTGGGCGGGGAGCTCGTGTCATTATATCGTCTTCGGCTGGCTCAAGGCTGAGGGCCATGGCGGGCAGACCATCCGTTGCAAGGTTTACCAGCAATATCTGAATGGGCAAAAGGATTAGCGGTAAGCCCATCAGCATACCTACAAACATAGTGACGACCTCGCCAATGTTGCAGGAGATAAGGTAGCGGATGAACTTGCGGATATTGGCGTAAACTACTCGGCCTTCTTCTATAGCAGCCACCAGAGTGGCAAAGTTGTCGTCCAGCAGGATGATGGAGGCGGCCTGTTTGGTGACATCGGTGCCGGCAATCCCCATCGAGACGCCCACATCAGCCTCTTTGACTGCCGGGGCGTCGTTTACGCCATCTCCGGTCATGGCCACTATATCCCCACGCTTTTTGAGCGCACGCACAATCTTGAGCTTGTGCCCCGGGCTGACCCTCGCAAATACAGAAACTTTATGCACAGTGCGCTCAAACTCAACTTCCGGCAGTGCGTCTATCTCGGCGCCGGTCATGACTATTCCTCTGCTGCCCATAATTCCAATGTCTTTTGCAATTGCACAGGCGGTCGCCTTGTGGTCGCCGGTTATCATAACCGTGCGGATTTTGGCCGTCTTGCAGCGAGCTACCGCGCTGTATACTTCTCTGCGAGGCGGATCAATCATCCCGGCAAGGCCTACAAATACCATGTCGTCCTCTGCCCGTGATTTCTCAGTCCCTTCCTTGTAAGCAAACCCCAACACGCGCAGGGCTTTTTCTGCCATGCCTACAGCATTTTGTTCGATAGTCCGCTTGTGTGCGGGAGTGAGGGGAACTGTACCAGCATCGGTCATGATATACTTGCAGCGCTCTAGGAGCAAATCGGGCGCACCCTTCGCGAAGCTAAGGACATTTCCGGCATCGTTTTCCAACAACACGCTCATCCGTTTGCGCTCGGAGTCAAAGGGAATTTCATCCAGCCTGTGGTACCGCCCAGAATCTTGGGTTACCCCAGTTTTGGCCGCCATTACCAGCAGCGCAATTTCAGTTGGGTCGCCGCTGACCTCCCAGCTGCCCTCGGCATTATTTGCGGTGCGGTCTCGGCCCAAACTGTCGGTCAGAGTGGTTATCTGGGCGTTGTTGCACTGGGCAGCAATATCAAACAACCGGGAGAGGGTAGGGGAGGCACCTGCATTGGCCCGCCGACCGCGGGCCGTAAACTCTCCGGCTCGCTCATAGCCGTTGCCGCTAACTTCAAGGCTGTAGTCAAAAGTGAAGACCTCGCGCACAGTCATTTTGTTTTCAGTCAAGGTTCCGGTTTTATCGGTGCAGATTACATTCGCGCAACCCATAGTCTCGACCGCGTGCAATTTGCGCACCAGTGCCCTGCGCTTTAGGATGCGATTGACTGCAAGGGCCAGCGCTATTGTAACAATGGCAGGCAAGCCTTCGGGCACAGCGGCCACAGCCAGAGAGATTCCTATAAGGAACATATTAAAAACTTCTTCGCCACGCACAATGCCGGTGGCCACGACAACTGCGCAGATGCCCAGGCAACCCACCGCTATGTACTTACCCAACTGCCCCAGCCGCTTTTGAAGCGGTGTCTGCTCCTCTTGTATAGTCTGCAACATCCCTGCTACTTTGCCCATTTCGGTTTCCATGCCGGTAGAGGTGACTACCGCTGCACCTCGCCCTTTGGTCACAATGGTACCCATGTATACGAGCTCGGGGCGACCGGTCTCTTTGGGGATGTTTTCGCTTGCGGCTTTGCGTTTTTCAACCGGAACACTTTCGCCGGAGAGCAAGCTTTCGTCGCATTCGAGGGCGGCGATCTCTACAAGGCGAGCATCAGCCGGAACCTTGTCCCCAGCAGAGAGGAGAATGTGATCCCCAGGCACAAGCTGGTCAGCCGGAATGCTCAACTGCCTGCCATCCCTAATCACCCGCGCGGTGGGAGCGGCCATTTTGCTCAGCGTCTCAAGGGTCTTTTCGGTACGGTACTCCTGGAAGAATCCCAAAATAGCATTGACTAAAACAATGACAATAATTGCGATGGCTTCGCTGGTCTCGCCAAGCAAGGCCGAAACAACGGTACACGCCAACAAAATCATAATCATTAGATCTCTAAACTGGCCAGCGAATATTTTGGCCGGACTAATTTTTTTCCCTTGCTCCAAACGGTTTTCTCCATGCTCAATCAATAGCTTTTCAGCCTGTTCAGAAGAAAGGCCGTTGACTGTTTCGATTCGCGTGCGCATATTTTCATCTCCTTGTCTTTGGGTCCAGCGTCTGGTCGGCGCCGCACCCGTACGTTTTGGACAAGCGCGACTTGTCCTTTAAAATCATGTATACGGTCTTGGGTGCGCTTTTATACCTGTGGTAATCTGTATTAATACAGGGGATTGAGATAGGCGCAAGAACTCAATTAAACCTGCCGCCACACAATTGCGCTAAATTTATATTTAGCGCAATTGTGTGGGCAAAATAAATTAATGCAGTGTATATGTGTGGACTACACCTCTTGATATTTGCTTTTATATGTTGTATAATCTATTGAGCCTAAGACCCACTTGCATTGCATTCGGAGGCGTATCGAAGTGGTCATAACGAGCTCGACTCGAAATCGAGTTGCCTTTAACCGGGCACGTGGGTTCGAATCCCACCGCCTCCGCCAGCTTGAACAAACGCGAACCCTCACAGATTTTTCTTTGTCGGTGAGATGTTCGCGTTTGTCTTTTATGTCAAAATAATATGGTATTTTCTACAACCCTAATAACACTCTGAAAAAGGGAGTTTACTTGACAATTAAAGAAAAAGACGGTGACTCTGTGTTTTGAATCCATCAAAGGAGACTTTTGAAACACTCAAACCGCTTATCCATGAATCCTATGCTTTTGCCAAAGAAAAATTCAATAAGGAGCTTGTGTGTAATGACTAAAAACTTTACAGAAGAATATGTTTTGATAAACGGAATATCGCAGTATTTTTTGCATCTACCCAATACGAGCAAAGATGTTGTTATTATGCTACACGGAGGGCCGGGGCTTGCTAATTCCTACGTTGCCTATTACCAACAACCTTATGTGGATTTTTGCAATGTTGTCTATTACGACCAGCGTGGAGCGGGTAAAACCCAGATAAAAAACCAATCAACGGCAGAAAGTCTTTCCCTTGATTTGCTCCTGGAAGATTTGCGCCAGACAATCGCATATATTAGAAAAAAATACGACACAGATAGAATTTTTTTGGTGGGTCATTCTTGGGGCTCGATGCTTGGAACACAGTATATTTTGACGTATCCGGGCGATGTGGCAGGGTACATTGGATATGGACAGAGTGTCCCCGGGCCCCAGCAGGACAGACATTACTACGAGTTTGTGAGAGCCGAAGTCATGAAGTCTGGTAACCAAGAACATATTTCCGCTATAAAACAAGTTAGCGAAAGCTTTCCTAATGTTCCCCGAGAAGATTATTTCGAGCAGTACAATATTATTGCTGGGATTGGCTTTGGAGGCGAGTATGATTTCACAGCAAATGACGTATTTGAAATCTACGCCGGCAGTCCAACTTGGGCAGAGCAAGATGAGCTTCTTTCCGAAAGCGTCGAGAAGCTCAATGAGAAACTGTATGCCGAAGTGCTTTTTGATTGGGAAGCGAGAGGCGCAGAAGATTTCGCTGTGCCCGTGTACTACATTTTGGGTCGGCATGATGAAATGACTTCTAGCGTAATTGCTGCTGAATATTTTAATACAATTAAAGCTCCCCAAAAAGGATTATATTGGATAGAAGACGCCGGACATTTGGTGGATACCGACAATCCGTCAGCATTTTTTAGCTGGGTTAAAGAAATCATCGCACAATCGTAGTCAAAGCAATTGCTTATTACTTTTTGTCACTCCCCTGAGACTTGTCGCCGTCCTCCGGCAGCAATTTGATTTTTGTATCTGGCGCAGACATGTACATCTCCTCTGTTTCTTGCTGCGCTTTCTGAAGAATCTTTACGGCGTCTGTCTGTGAGTTGAAAAGATGACGATACATCTTGGCGTAGTCAGGCATAGTGGTTTCCTCCATTCGAAAAATAAATAGCTTTTATTAGCTTGCCCAAGAAAACTATACAAAGCTTAAAACCGGTTATTTTCCGAATGTTTCTAAATAAAAGGCGTCAGGATGTCGCGAATTACTGCCCCTCCCCTATCTATCTAAAATCGCAAAAAAGTACGGCGGACACTAAGGTCCGCCGTACTTTGGTGTATTGCAAGTTTACGAGAAGGGTGCCGGATAAATCGGAGCCAAGTCAGTATACTCAAACGGCCAGACTGTACGAAGGACGCCGTCTTGAACCTGAGCAACCGTCACAACTGCGTTTGCGTTTGTATTAGTGTGCTGCACTCCTCTCCACTCAACGTCCTCAAAAGTCAGAACATCGTAAGGGAGGATGAGCGCCGGGCCGCCATTAGGAAATTGGCCTTCGATTCTGATATTTGCAAGGGCATCACGAATAGCACTGCGCTCAATAGCTTCAGCCTCTTCCATAGCAGTGCGCAGAACCCAGATAGCAGTGTACACCTGCGCTGTGTGGCCATTCATGTTTACGCCAAATCGCTCGTAGAAAGCCGCATTGATATCTTGGCCTCTGTCGGTATCAGGGTTCCATTCAACGGCAGTGCTGATACCATTGGAAATCGGCCCAGTGTTGGGAATAAATGTTGGATCAATAAATGCGGTTGCCTTGCCAACAAATACGCCTGGGGTAAAGCCCTGTTCAACCATAGTTCTAGTTAAAAGGATACCGTCTGAAATATAGCTGTCAACAAGAAGCGCGTCGGCATTTGCTTGCCTTATTGTGAGAACTTCTGAGGTAAGGTCAGGGGTAGCACGTGGATATAATACGTCGGCAAGAACCTCAAAACCATAATACTCTGCCCAAAAACGACCCCAAAGCGAAGTTTCTTGCCCCAGCAGGGTGTTTTCTGCAATGATGGAAACAGTGTTGATGTTAGCATCGGTGTACCTGTCAAGGTCGACCAAATACTGAACCATGCTGCGCAAGAAAATCGAGTTGGTAGGCGCCATGCGGAAGAAGTATTGGTATCCGCGGGTTGTCAGTGCGTCAGCGGTAGAGATGGCAGTAATCATCGGAACCCCGTGCCGCTCGGCAACTTGCGACACAACTTCAGTTACGGCGCTCTGGTGGGCACCGATTAACGCTACGACATTGTCTTGGGTAATAAGGCGCTCAGCAGCAGCCATTCCAATTCTGGGGTCCCCTTCGCTGTCACCCCAAATAATTTCTATCGGCCTGCCGTTTACTCCTCCCAAGCTGTTCACTTCGTCAACGGCGAACTCAATGCCTCTTCTAATATTCTGGCCTATAGCGGCTACGTCTCCGGTCAGTGCGTAGATAGCGCCAATTCTTACAGGTTCAAGGTCACTGGCAGCAGCACCGCTATCACCAGCATCAGCGGGCGCTCCGGCTCCAGCGTCAGGTGTGGTGGTGGCAGGCCCTGACGCCGCACATGCGGCCAGAACGAGAACAAGTAGTGCTGAAAGCATGCTCAAAAGAAGTCTCTTTTTTGACATAGGTTACATTCCTTTCGTTGGTGGAGTTAGATATCACCACGCTCATCTGAGCGTAATTTATAAGCCTAGATATGCCTTTTTGACATCTTCGTTGACCATCAGGTTAGCTGCTGTGTCGGCAAGTACTACCTTGCCGTTTTCAACAACATATCCGCGGTCACTTACCGTGAGTGCCTTATGCACATCCTGCTCAACCAGTATGGCAGATATGCCTTTCTCTTTGGTTAGAATTCGGGTGAATTCAAAAATCTGGTCGACAATATTCGGTGCAAGACCGAGCGAAGGCTCATCTAAAAGTAGCAACTTCGGCATACTCAGGATTCCACGTCCAACCGCAAGCATTTGCTGCTCACCGCCTGAGAGCGTACCTGCCAGCTGGTTTGTGCGCTCTTTAAGTCTTGGAAACCACTTGTAGACAAGTTCAAGGTTTTCGGCCATTGCCGCTTTGCAGGCCTTGTTGTAAGCACCAAGCTCAAGGTTCTCAAAAACAGTCATGTCTCCAAACAACTGTCTGCCCTCTGGTATTTGGACGATGCCAGCCTCTAGTATCTTTATTGAGTTAAAGCCGACCAGTTCCTGTCCGTGAAGCTGTATGGACGATTTACTCATAGGTCGAATTAATCCCGAAATTGAGCGAGCAATAGTTGTTTTGCCAGCGCCGTTTCCTCCTAGTATGCAGACTATCTCTTGTTCTCCAACGTCAAACGAGATATCCCACAGCACCCTTACCGCGCCGTACCCAGCCGAGAGACTTTCAACTTTAAACATGCTTGCCCCCCTTTCCGAGATAGACTTCTATAACGTATTCGTCATTCATAACCGTTGTCGGGGTTCCCTCCGAAATCTTTTGGCCGTGATGCAAAACAATCACTTTCTCACACAAGTTGACCACTGCCCGCATTATGTGTTCAATCATAAATACTGTTACGCCGCTGTCCCTAATCTTGAAAATCAGCTCGATTGCCTCGTCAGTCTCTGTCGGGTTAAGCCCGGCCATTACTTCATCAAGTAGAATGGTCTCAGGTTTTGTAGCGAGGGCGCGAGCCATCTCTAGCCGTTTTTGGTCTGGGGTCCCCATATCTTTAGCCAGAAAGTTGCGCTTGTCATACAAACCGGTAAACTCCAGGGTTTCTAAGGCAATTTCCCGTGCCTGCCTCAAGTTCTTAGCTTTGTGCAAACCAAAAAAAGCACCGGAGACTACATTGTCTAAAACAGTCAGGTTTGCTAAAGGTTTCATTATCTGGAATGTGCGCGCTATACCCATGTTGGTGTATTCGTGCGCTAGGCTTTGGGTTATGTCAGTACCATTGTAGAAAACTTGCCCGGCAGACGGATTATAGAACCCGCTTATCATATTGAACGTTGTTGTCTTTCCCGCGCCATTAGGGCCAATCATCCCTGAAATTTTTCCGCTTTCAATAGAAAAGCTAACGTCGACAACTGCCTTGAGCCCTTTAAAGTTTTTGGTAAGGTTCTTTACTTCGATAACCGGAGTTTTATTACTCATGCGTTACACCCTCCCCTTTTTCGACAGCTCTACGCTTGTGGTTGTGCCACCAGCCTAAGATGCCAACAGGTTGAAAGCGGATAATCATTATGAGTATTGCAGAATATATCAGCAAGTTTACACCTGGCAAAGCCGCCCCAAACTGAGCGCGCAAAAATTCAGAAAGTGGTATTAGTATAAGGGCGCCCAGAACAGGTCCACCAACAAACGCTGAACCGCCGATAACTGCGGGTAACACAAACTCAACCGAAAAGATTGGAAGCATTATATCAGGGTCAATATACCGGAAAAATTGCACATAGAAAAACCCGGCGATCGCAGCCACAGAAGCACTAATGCCAACAGCAATTACTTTATATTTGGTTGGGTTGATTCCAATAGATGCAGCTACGTCTTCGTTTTCACGAATAGTTTTTAAGGCAAAGCCCAGCTTTGAATTATCCATCTTTCTGATAAAAAAGTAAACTGCAAGCATCAAAATAAGTCCGGCGTAGTAATAAGGTACCCGGCTCAAAAATCGGAAGTCAACAAAAGAATCTGCCCCAAACGGCAATAGAATGCCGTTAGCCCTGCCTGCAAACTCCCAGTTGATGAAGAAGTTGCGCAAAACTTCGCCAATCGCTATTGTTACCAGTGTAAAGTAGGGCCCGCGCAGAATAAAGCAAGGGTAGAAAGCTACCATAGCAAGCAGGCCGACAACTACCATAGCTATGGGTAGCGAGACCCAAGGGGATATATCAGTTCTTGTCACGATAATCGCCGAAACATACGCGCCAACACCCATGAGCGAGGCGTGTCCAAGCGAGTTTTGGCCGGTCATTCCGCCAAGAATATTCCACGACATCGACGCTATTGCCACATAAAAAGTAAGGACAAATATGCTTAATATGTGTGCCGCTGTTACAAACAGCGGCACAAGGCAGGCAATAATTGCCAGCAGCATGGGAAAGAAAATTTGGTGCTTATACACACGTGCAATGATGTTTCCCATATATCTACGCCTCTCTGAGTTTTAGCTTCTGACGGGCAATCAGAATCAAGATGAATACTAAAAAGACTACAATATCTCTATAGGTTGGTCCCGCAAGCAGTGCCGATACAGTTTCCATAACACCAAGGAAGATACCTGCAGCGAAGGCGCCCTTAATATTACCAAGCCCACCAATTACAACAACAATAAATGCGCGAGTACCAAAAGTTGCACCTACCGTAGGGAACACAAAGAAAAACGGAATCAGAAGCGCACCGGCAACCCCAGCAAGAGCAGCGCCCAAACCATAGGTGATCATGTATGTGAGCTTTACATTAATTCCGACAATCTGCGCGCCTACAGGGTTTTGCGAGGTAGCTCGAATGCGCTTTCCCGTTGTTGTGTACTTAAGGAAGTAGAACAAGGCTGTCGCCACTAAAATAACTACACCCAAGCTTATAAGCCGAGGTACGCTGATAGTAAATGGCGTGCTTCCTCCAAGTGTCATTCCGCTAAAAGCGGTTTGAATCGAGCGGAAGTCCGAACCAAAAATAATCTGCATTAGGTTTACAAACAAAATCCCAAGTCCCACTGTTAGAAACAAGACATTGGTAAAGCTTTTAGTGCCCAGGGACGGTGTAATCAAACTATGCTGCACAAGGCTACCCAACGCGAAAAGACACGCCGCGACCAACGGAATCGAGAGATAGGGGTCAAGGCCAAACCCGACGTAAAAAACAAAGGAAAGATACATGCCTATCATCAAAAGCTCGCCCTGGCAGAAGTTGATAATTTTCATCACGCCAAATATTACACTAAGACCCATCCCTATCAGGGAATAAAACCCGCCAATTAACACACCGTTTATAATCGCTTGAACAACGGCGACTGACAACACTCATCATTCCTTTCAACTGGAGGTATGATAAACAAAGCCATCAGCCCGACTTTGCAGTTCGTCGGCTGCGGCATTATTGATCTTGCTAAAGGTATTAAATGTGTAGCCTGAAAAGAGCGTTAAAATATCCGCTACTTACAACGCTGCCAAACCTACGTCTGCAGCCCGCTCAAGCAAGATTTTGCCAGAGCTTGAACACTGTTTACTATAATAGCATGGGTATAACAGAAATGCAATAAGTTAACGGAAGACCTGAAAAGGAAAATGCTGGATAATTATCAAATGCCAAAACGTCATGAATATCACACCATTGCCGTTTAAAATTTATCCTGCTATCCCCTACCATCCAATAGCAGAGCAATTAATGCTGTTACTACTTTGTACAAGCCCACGATTCTATAAGTCCATAGCTTCGCATAAAACAAAACGCCACACCGTAAAAAGCGGCTGTAGCGTTTTGATATTTAAATCACGTTCCCGGGTGGCCTCTTGCCGCTTTAAGCTATTCGGCTCTCCTAACCGAGCCCGCACCTGCAACGCTTTGAGTTACATTCGGATCGCCGATATAGCGTACACTGCCGGCTCCTGCAACAGACGCGTTAAGAGTGTCAGAAACCGCGACAATCACACTGCCTGCTCCGCTGATGTCCACTACGGCGTGTTGGGTTTGCAGTTCCCTGGCCGTCACATCGCCGGCACCCGATACACCTATGCTGGCTGTATCCGCACGGCCGGCAGCCCGGAGACTTGCCGCGCCTGTGACAACCGCATCAAGGTTCTCAACATCCAGTGGCAGATTGCCGGTCAGGGCGCCGCCCAACCAGAGGCTAAAGCTTTCGGTTGCAACAGTATCCCAGTCCCTCATTCTGCCAGCCCCGTGGATGCTCACCCCGTCCAGCCGCGGGGTATAGATGTATACTGTAGGGGGGCTGTCAAAAGCAAAATTCACATCTGAGCTTATGACCAACGTGCCTTGCTCAACCTTTACATCTAGGTGCTCTACAAGATTTTCGTGAATCTCAAACCTAACTGAGCTCAGCGGTGCCTCGCGGTAAACTATATCATAGTGGCCGTTTATTTGCACCGAGCTGAAGCTGTCGGTCTCAACTGGGAACGATATTACTTCGCCAACACCGCGCACACCGCCACCCTGAATTTGGCTTGGCCCCAAAGTCACAGCCACGCATCCGCTAAGTATCACCGCTGCAACTACAACAAATGCAGTCAGAACAACACACTTTCTCATATATTGAGCCTCCTTTCCATCAGACGGGCAGACGCCAGAAAGAAGACCGCCGCCTGCAACAACAACACCAAAATATACATAAGACGAACTATGGGCGAAGGGTAAAGGTTAATATTGACAAGCGGCCCCCATATTTCAACCCTCCCAAATGGCAGGAGCAAGAGATTGGTCAGACTGGTTACCACCCAAAGGGCCACAAAGGTCGCTAAAACGCTTAGGAAATTGCGTAAAGGTGCACGGTGGAGCAAACTTTTGGAGATTGTCCGGAAGAAGCAGTACGCCGTCAACAAAAATGAGTAACCGACAAAAACCACGATCACGCCGAATAAAATATCTTGTACAATGTTAACATGTTGTGTAATATCATTCGTCATACCCGCGAGCCGCAGGGACTGCCAGACCACTAAAGGTATACCGACAGCCATCATAAGCGTATCGATAACCGCCGCCGGGACGACCCTTCCAAGAATAATCTTCCAGCTGGGCACCGGGGCCAACAGTGTATGATAGCCCTTAGGAGTTGAGAATACCTCATGGATACCCGCAAAACTCACAAACATGTTGACCATTATTAGGTAGGCAAGCGCTAAACTGGAGAATACAACAGCGGTAATCATCACGCCGCTGCCCGGCGACGCCCCTAAGGTGAGAACCAAGAACAGAAGGTTTACACCTAGTGTAACCATCAGCGCAAGAAGACGAGCCGAGAGCTGCTCCCTGGTAGAGTAGTAAATTTGTTTAAGCACGCGAAAACACCTCCAAATAAGCCTGCTCGACTGTTTTGCCCCCTTGAGCGCGCATATCGTCACACTCACCCTCAAAGATTATTTTGCCATCCTTAATAAACAGAACGCTGTCAAAAAGGGTCTCAACATCTCGCACAAGGTGGGTAGATAGTAGGATCGACGAGCTTTGCTCATGCGTGGATATGATAGACTGCATAACCTTTGTTTTGCCCAATGGGTCGATTCCACCTAGGGGCTCATCCAAAAGGTAGAGTGACGCCTTGCGGGAGAAGCAGAGCCCGAGAGCCACCCGCTCACGCATACCCTTGGAAAGCTTTTTTATAGTGTCCCCAGGGGACAGCTCAAGCAGTTCTTGCATCTCCACGGCCTTATCAACATCGTAGTCTGGATACATGTCGCGGAAGTACCCAAAAGCGTCAGACACTTTCATCCAGGCAGGAAATTTGCTCTCATCCGGCAAGAACGAAATTACCCCCTTAGACTGTACCCCGCGCTTTGCCCCACCGGGGTAGCAAATCTCGCCCAAATCGGAGGAAAGCAGTCCGGCTATAGTTTTCATCAGAGTGGTTTTTCCCGAGCCGTTTGGCCCTAACATACCTATAATTTTACCCGAGGCAACAGTCAAGTCGACGCCGTCAAGAGCTACTTTGCCGCCATAACGCTTTGTAATGCCGTTAACTCTAAGCAGTTCCATCTCTTTGTGCTCCCCCCTTCATCTGGTTTTTAAGCTCTTCCAAGATCGCGGCTTCTTCAAACCCCAGAGAATACATCTCCTCTAGAAAACCCGCCACTGTACGCGCTACCATCTCGTTTCTAATGCCATGCACAATACCTTCATCCTCCACAATAAAATACCCTGTCCCCCGCTTTGAGTAGATGAGTTCGCTGCGCTCCATTTCCTGGTACGCACGCTGGACAGTGTTTGTATTGACTCCCAACTCAAGAGCCAAGTCGCGTATAGACGGAATTCGCTGGCCTGGGTGAAGCTCCCCGCTCACCAACCCGCGGCAGAACCTCTGCACAATCTGCTCGTAAATTGGAAGGCGCTCGTCAAAGTGCACTTTCCATGTATTAATGGGCAGCATTTTTGCACCTCCATCATAGTGTACCACCATACTAACACACTGGTGATGTAATGTCAATAGCCTATGTAAAAAAATTTCTAATAAAAAGGGGCTTGACTAGCACAGCGAAGCAATGTAAGCTGTGAAAGGGTGTCAAGCCAATGAAAAACAAGTACGTACACCGCTCAAGAATTTCGGAGGCAAAATTCAGGCAGTTAATAAAGCATTT
>Ga0131853_10002010_pt1 | contig 36349 bp, 28 predicted proteins | sample TergutLab28metaG_FD_92764 | JGI IMG/M metagenome (GOLD analysis project Ga0131853, IMG submission 92764) | Labiotermes labralis P1 segment gut microbial communities from Petit-Saut dam, French Guiana - Lab288 P1 (version 2) (version 2) | ecosystem: Host-associated > Arthropoda: Insects >... | reverse complement strand
TTGCCACCTCCTATCTATCAATACGTGGTCAATCTGGTTGTGAGTCTTACCATCAGGGGAGGTCCAGGTGTATTTATGAATGTTCCGGTGAGGGAACATCATGCTCTTAACAACCAGATTTTTTGATGTGGCAAAGTTTACTATTCTAACCCCATTATCGTTACTATCCTGATGGAGACTCTCCTGTCCAATTATTGGCTTGAAATCATACACAGGGATAGCAACACAATCTAACAATTACTGACTTCACATGTAGGTCCACATGACAATCTTTACAGTGGCAGCAGGATATGCAAGTACCATGTCAAAGTTGTCAAAGGAACTATGTCTGACAAACTGGAAGATCTCTTAAGACAACATCTGATAAACATATCATATATACTTGTTCTTACCATCCATAGTCTGTGTATAAGTGTTTTGAAAAATGAACAATCTTACAATCCTACATATGCAACTACAGAATTCGCTGCACATTCCAAAAAAGACTGGAGAATGAATGACTTTAAAAACTGACACACTGCACTTATTTGTATTTATATTCATAAGATTAATAATGAACCATGGAATAATTGGTGGGACAACATAAACAATTTTTCAAAGGCTATACAAAGACTCCTGCCATAATATGCATATGCACTGAAATGCTATGGACCTACTGATAGTATTTCACTTACCTTTATGTAAAGTAATAGAGAGTAGCATACAAATCAACTATATGCCACTTCATAAACCACTCAGATGTGTTAATATGGATCTTTCAAATTCACTGCAATATAAGTACTTTAAATTATATTTTAAGAGTAATTGATTCCTACTTTGGACTCACATTATGCACATCATTTAAGACCTCACACAACTCCCATAACACCATTCACACATATTATCACTATTGACTCAAAATTAAAACAGGGCATCATATACTACATATAACATCTCTACATTACTTCTGGTAACCAATCACTGTAATGTAACTTAACCATTTCAAAGTTTCCATGGGTGTTCATACATAATATCTGCATCTGTTGTTGATATACATGTATGGTGCACGCACATGCATGCGCACAAACACATTCACTAAGTGGAGTTACCTTGAAAGCAGCCAATCCTTTAACAATGTTATTTATGGGGACAAACTAAATTTCCTTAACCACTATTTCATACTTCCAGCATGACTTCTGTGTTTATGTACACATAGTACAATTCTGTTAATCTGGAGGTTATTCTCCAGAAATCTGGGTACTTAGGCAGCTGAAGCAGATCTCAGGCACATGCTCAAAGAAACGCCTCCAAGAGCGTACGTATGTTGACCGTTAAGGTATCTCATCTCCCACTCCAGCAACTTCTGCAGACATGAAGACTCTTGATCCAGTCTTCCTCGTCATTCAGCATCCCTGACAAACTGAAGCAGGTCAAGAAAATAAAGAAAGGGACCCTGATGCCCCTGAATCAGCAAATGAAGGAGATAGCCACATGGATTACTCCTCTGGTCTGTTGTGCTGCCCAAATACACAAAAAAAAAATTACTTGTAAGAACTTGGGTTAGTATATGTCCCATTCAATAATCCACAATATTTGATAATCCAGCATCCATCCAGTCCCATGGATGCTGCATGAAAGGAATTCTACTGTACTGCTTTTGTAGTCATACATGTAAGCCTTCAGTACTTCCAAAATTAACTCAATGATAATGGCCCATATGAGCTAAAATATGTTGGAGACATATTACACATAATTGGGTATTTCCAACAAAAGTATACATATTTCTTTTTAATTTTATGAGTGACCGATGCGGTACGGAGTGCAAATGCCAACATTACACAATGTCCGGTGGTCTCGGAAAACATTGATATGAGGAAAGCATTTAATTGGGGTTCTATCATGGAGAAGGACCAGAAACAAAAAAATGTTGCATACACATATAGTTATCAGAATTAAAGCCATGGTTTAAGCCAAGTTCTTAACAATGCACTGCTTCAGTTAACTAGCCAGCATATGGGTGCCTACATTACACAAAGTTTTGAACAAGGTAGTTAGTACCACCAATTTTGTACAATCAATTACATTTTGTTTCTGCGCACTCTATATTAGTATACACATCCTGTTTCTGAACATCCTTACTGGCAAGAACAAATATGATCCTTGATGTTTGTTAAATGCACTGCAAGGACTTATATATGACTGTCTGTGATTGAGACTGCCCTCTGCATGGATGTAATTTGGTAGGTATGTACCAACATTTCAGACGAACCTGCTTCCTGCATCTTTACAGCACATGCATATGTTTCTACACAGCAGTCAGAAACAATTTCAGCTGATGTTGGTACCTATCTACCAGACTACATGGAGTCACACCTCAGAACACCATACGTTTAACATTCACAACTGTAAAAACTCCGAATCTCACACAGTCTGTGATGAATAAGAATTCTCTATGAAATGTAACATGATTACAACAAAATATAATTGTTTAGCCCAAAGAATGTTTGTAATAGTGTGTAGAACTATTTAAATAATGTATGTGGTAAATAAATCCAACAGTAACGAATATATCATATTATTTATATCAAAACAATGATAACAAATATAAACAACTAGAACTGAAAAATAAATACATAGAGGCATGAGATGACGACCTTGTTTTTGATACACAATTTGGATGGGGTGCAGGAACATACAAATATTAAGAACGTGTTATAACAAAGTTCTGTGTGATGGAACCTTCCTACCCCATAGTGCTGATGTTAAGTAGATTACTTCCCACCATGAAAAATTCAGCATCTGTAATGACTGTAGTAAATGTACTCATTTTTGTCTCAAAATCATGTTACTTAAAAAATCTCCAATTTCATTTGAATTTAAGGAAATTCACATAATTTAGACCACTTTCAACCCAACTTTTTACCACCCACAGAGTCTTCTGTACACATGATAAACATATACCATACAAAGAATTAGCTGGAAATCTGGTGATTCCACTATAATTTAACAGCTTCTAAATCTGCCTGCACATACAAAATATTATCCATCTGACACATTTTCTTGCTAAAGTGGAAACATAACATTTTGAGAGGACTTCAGTTTGCAGACATCTTTTTTCAGACAACTTTATATCTTCATTGTGTAGGTTCTATGGTTGTAAAATAATACGAGAAAATGGGCCTCAAATGAAGTGTTATGTTAGTCACATGACATCCACAGGCACACAATACAAGGCAGCTGTATCTGATTCACACATGTTGTTCTCCTTGATAATCAACTGCACTCTGGCAAATGTTCAATCACATACCAGGAATTCAGCTTACAATATTGTTGTACCAACATTTCACTTATGCTGCAAGCACTGATAGTAGACATGTTTTTATGCAAATCCCTATTTAGTTTCCTTCTGACATAGGCACACATTTTTAATTTTAATGAGTCGTATCACTCAATTTTCTTGGTGCATATGCCTGCTTATTTACGAGACTAGGACATACACTGTATTCTGTTTATTGCATTTGGTTAGCAGAATTCAGCTTTTTTTTGTTCAAATGTGTTTTGTGGTTCTGCAATGTCATGTTCGGTACAACTGCAAGTTCCACAAAATTCATGGAAATTTGATCACGTAACTCTATCATCTTTCCTGGCACAATGGCATTGGTGCAATGCAATAATACACTGCTGCATAAAATGGGAAAAGGAAGAGGCTATATTGTACTGGGTCATTCAAGACAATTTATTATGTAACCTGTAGTGTTCATATAACTGAATACCTTTCATCAACAGCTTAACAAAGTAACACAGCAACACAGCCAGGACGAAGAAACTGTGTGTATAACCACCCTCTGCAGATTGACATGAACAGATATAAACTAGCTCATGTCAAACTATTTGTCACCTTATCAGAAACATCAATGGAGAATGCTCAATTTTATTCATCATCAATTTGATGAAATACAGCCATATTTTGATGCTTTAAACTCCAGTGATAACATGTCCATCCTGTAAGCTGGAAGCACTTGAAAATTAAAGTGAATAGAGACCTCATGGAAATTACGGTACCTTTAAAAACTATACCACAGTTATAAGAAATTAAAAACATTTGACATGCATCCAAGTATTGGATGTCACTGTAAAAGTATGTGCTAGAACAAAGCCTGTCTCTGTGAAACTGTGGTACTCACTAGAATTGAACAGAAACTGCACAGTTCATAAGCAAAATTCAAGTCCATACCTACTATAAATTGCAGACGATGTTAACTCAAGTATTCAATTGATAAAGAACTTCTGTGATCTTTTCACTAGGCAGTAATGTCTACATTTGCTGGCTGCTATAAAACAGAAAGTGTATGATGATTATTGAAATACACATGTTCAAGCCCAGTTTCATGTTTATCTTTGATATCCTACAGCTCAATGAAATTTACTTGCAAAGGGTATATGGCTCCAGAAAGTAATGTGTTTCAGCAAAAAAACAGTACCATTTTTACAGTAAACTCTCAGCATGATGGCACATTCTCCTAGTGTAACAAATGACCACAGGACAATGGCAATTCTCAAATGAGATTTATATGTGAAAATATCTTATTCCTCAAAGGAAAAATGTTTTATTGAACTGTCACACCATGTTCATTATGAGACAACAGGTAAACTACACAGGCAATGTCACTGCTGCAGAATATACGAGTAGTCTGGTTATCTTCTATGTGATGTGCTACAAAGAAATAAAGGATATAAGCCTTAATTTGCAATGAAGAAGTATTTACAGCAAGAGAGCTTACAGCTTATAGAAGAGACAGTGTTGAACCCTGTAGATACATGATAAATGATCTTGTCACATCGTTGGATGATGAAAGGACCTCCTCCATATCTATCAACTGAAAGACGAGCACCACAGATTCACTACAGTAGGCACAAAAAAGGTATTGTATCACTGCATGGCAAATAATAGCCAGTAGTAGGAAAACTGGAGAGCAGCAATGTAGTATGTGCATTATACAAATACATATATCATTGATTGACCTATTTTTACATTTTAATGCATATTTTGACAGTTTTCAGTACATAAAAACCTTACGTCTACCAACAAGTGCTACCATTTTCTTCTGTGTGAATTTACACATGCAATTCAACAAAGTCTTTAAAATTAAATATGTGACCTAATCACAGAATTGAAGACACTCTGGCAAAAAGGCATATCATTGCAAGCAAAAAATTACATTTAGTTAGAATTTTAAACAAATTCCAAAACCAGTACACAGGGCAGTCATTTATATTACTCAAGCACTGCAATGAACAAGCCATTTTGCCAGAACATATAAAATGTTCAAAACATGGCATTCAGAAAATACGGAAGTGAAATGAAATATTTCATGTCAAAGTAGCTTGTTTGTTCCCTACAAAAGACATGAAATGTGTGAAAAACATGATGATGAGATATCAGTGCCACATTCTGTATAATTGCTTGTGACCAATGAAGTGCCCCAGCATTTCCAACATTCATACAAGACTTCTGCAACCACCACCACATTCCTGTGTACTGTCACAAAAATTTAAAACTGCAGAAGAGTATAAACTTTCAGTCTAGTAAGATCATATGCACGATTTTATATTGTACAACATCTTAAACCGTAATTTCGATTACTTCACTTACCAATTACAGTGAAACTCATTGCAGACAACATTGTTTATGATGTTTTCCCATGTTATACTTCGGAATAATTTAGTACCTTAATTTTCCTGTATGATTAATGCACATTTGACCCTTATAATATGTTTTATATTCAAAAGAATTTCTCACCTAAAAAGCACAAAAAGTTCATGACACAATTAACTTTTCACCCTTGTATTACATTTTTCACACCAAAATCTTACAAAATTTCATTCAATTTGCTTCAAGTGCCCTGTGATGAAATAATGCTCTAATTCCAATGGCCATTTTGCAAGGCTGTTTCCACACATGTGCATTTCACAGGGCATGGCACACGACTCACTTCTGATGTGTGCCACCTGTTGGTCCGGTGAGGAAGCAGTCCATGTTTTTGAAGCCTGTTATTATATGAAACCAGTTGCTAGGGCAAGGCTTGTGCAATATTAGCACAAGCCCCCATTAGCCATTTTTATGTATATGCTATCATGTAGTACTGGAATTCAGGTCCCCAAACACTCAGCATCTTGTTTATGCATTTTAACAAAACTGAAAATCACGCACACATGGGTGGTCTACAAGGTGAACACACACAGGTTTAATATGGCGCATTGTGATTGCGGAACTGTTTCACTTCAATTTAAAAAATCTGATTATGTGTTCAAGATCTATACACATTCTGTGCTCACTTCACACTGCATGTGAGTATGAACAGTTTAAATCCTGCACAGTGATTACTTACGGAACACATGATCAGCATAGCTACCACATTAGAAGCCAATGAATATGAAGACGCTGAAAACCCCAATACTGACGACTGCAAAGTGCTCCCCAAGTTACTGGCAGAACTAGTCATTATCTACAAAACACCTATGATGTCCCAGAGTACACTGTTAACAGCATGTAGGCTCTGCATATGTACTAAGCAGTTTTTTAGAAAAATTGCCAAACAAACAACTCTGGACAAATATGTACTTAAGAAATTATATGCATTTGAAGTACTTTAACTTTCTAAATATTATGACATAGCACTTATTAACATTGAGATAGTATAACTATGGAAGGTAAGTGACGAACAGTTTTGTGCTTGTGAAAAATATGCTGTGTTCAGGAATGCATCAGAATAACTGAAGGTATAATATTATGAGGCTCAACAGTGAAAATTAACTATTTAGCAAAGATTTTATATGGTATAATATAGTACGAAAGTGAGTGTTAATTTCAGTACAGAATTATAAAACGACAACATATCCTGACTTAACTCGCTTAAAGACTTCTACTAAATACAGCCCCATTTGTTAAATTTTTCAAAAGATGCCTTAATGGGGTTTCACTGTACTTGACAATTAGCCTTCATTCTCAATGCACACCCATATGCACACACACACACACACATACACAGTCAAACCGCCATGCAATTGCTTACAAAGGCATAGTCCACGGATCCATCAGTTTGTTGTACAGTGCACTACGTCCACAGGTTTTACTGTGTGTGGGTCATTTTAAGTTTACGGCACTGCAACAATTGTGATCTTATGTGATAATACATCACACAATGAAATTACAAAAACGTACTAAAAATTAGGGAAGACACCTTTTCCCAACTTGAGGGTTGTTCAAATGAAACCCACTCATGGTGCTGCTAAGTAAATACAGCGAGATGCAGATCACCATGTGTCTGTTGGATTGACACATCTGCATTTCGATTATGATCCATTCAAAACAGTGGGATGCTGGAGCAAACAGGAACAGTATGACAGCTAAACACTGGCATCCCATATCCACATAGGACCAGTGAGCTGTCATTCAGAACATTCAGGATCCTGACATCACCACTACCACCCAGCACTATTTTGGAACCCTCTGAGACCTTTGTAGCACCATTAAGAGAAGAGATCCTCTCATAATCACATGAGATATTACCTGTCACAATGTGGCCTACACTCTCTAGGCACCACTTCATGTTCTAGAAAGAGACGGACCATCCCCCACACAGCTTGGAACCTTGACCATATGACTTACACATGTTTTGCTTTCTCAAGAAAGCACTGAAGAGCCATGAAAAAATGAATGAAAAGGCACAGTTGTGCAGTGATGCAATGGTCCATGGAGTTCTTTGGGAAGTGGATCCTTCAGTCAGTGCGTCTGTGGGATGTTGGACTCACTGCCCACAGAAAATACTTCTAACGGCATCATTCCTTTGCCCACAGCAATCGCCAGATGGGGTTCATCTAAATGAGCCTCTTACAATTTAGTGCTCAAATATGCATATTAAATTGTGTGGACAGTTTTTGACAGGTTCTTATATGATGCAAATATTTTAATTTTATATAAAAAAAGGTTAATTTCAACTTTCAAATGTGACAACTCTGAATTATAAATTGATATCTTCAGCTGAGATTCATTGCATTGCCTTTCTTACTAAGTGTTCCAAGGAAGTCTACTACAAGTGTGTTGAATTCTTCATACCCCTACTGGCTATCACATCCAACATTCATAATTAATACAAATAAAGTTTCCCCTAATTTTTAGAGTAGTGCATTATTTCTAAAGACTATGTTTCAGTTTTACTCCACCATAACGAGTAACCAAGTATCTAAGGCATGAAAGCAAATCATGAGAAACATTCTAGTTTCACTAAAAATGTACAGTTACTGCAATGTAGCAGTTCTGCCCTCTTTTAAGTCATCAATGGAATGATACACTGAAGTAACAAGCACATTAAAATACACTCTCTGTACAAATTGTCACAACTCACTGAGGCGTCACCTGCTATCACAATAAATAACAACTGTGAATCACTTCAATGAAGCCAAATATACAGACTACATTTTGTGTTGCTAACTCTCACCACCACAGTCTGCACATGCAGTAGCAGTCAGTCTTAATTGTCATGGCTATGAATATATGTCACCAGCAAACACTGAATTTTGAAATGGATGTACTTCAGACTCTTGAGATCCATCATGACTGTACCACTGTGCAACATGGTTAGAGATTTTGTTCTACACTGGACAGTGCCATATCTGTGCAGACATGATATTGTGTTTTAAATGTTGTACACAATTTTCATGATTCCTACAAACTCCACTGAAACAAAACTTTGTCAGACACAACAAGGGACAAGCCCCTAACAACTGTCAGTACAGTCAATGGCTTTGAACAGGGCAACCAGGTTATGAAGCCTGGAAAGGGCAGGATTTTCTCTTCACCACCACAAGCAGACCAGAACAGCCTCCTATCAAACATACATGAAAAGCTTTTTCCCTTGTATTTTACTTTGTCCCTGGTTATAAAAGAGCCCCTCTTTCTTCAGCTGCTAATCAAGAAATTGAACTTGTCTTTGGTTAAATAGAGAAAATTTTTGAATAAACATGTGAAAGTAATTTTAAAGCTCTTTTCCAAGTGGCAGTTCTACCAACTTCGTTATTAAAATACTTAATTCAGTCTGTAACACAAAACAAATCTCAATTCTAAGGTAAGTGTAAAGGCTTGTGATATAGGTGCTTTAACTAACACACATAATGGACATTTTCCATCATATAATGACATAAATACCACAATGTTCCCAGGTTGGCCATTTCCATTATCACATGAAATTGGGTACGTACTCTGTTGTGTCTGTCCTTTTATCCAACAACAAAGTGCCAGCCTCTGAAATGTGTTTTTAACCATGATGAGACAATGGAATATGTCAACATGAATGTCAGTTAAATTCTAAGAAATCTAATACAGTAACTAGTACTCAGACACTTGAAATACACTAATGGCTACTTACCACTGTGATACAAAAGATAACAGCCTTGTTTCAAGTGATTACACTCAATTACAAAGGACTTCCTACAGCTACATGGAATGTCAATCTTGACTAATAATCACAAGTTTGTGTCTGATGCTATACGGATAATTACTTGATAACTCTTAGGTATGCTCAGCCTATCACATCTGACACCACTGGTACCAACTGACACAAGACATGATGCTGTACTGACATCTTATTAACCACAAGGATCAACTGAGTGAAACAAAAGGAGGTTCTGCCATTACCCAATCTGGTCAACGCTTACAGGCTGGATTTCTGTTGTATGTAAATCTTATACCGTGTAGAAACTGTATGACAACTATGCAGATGTCCAACTTTCAGCACTCTCAAATTTTTACCTTGGCGACAGAGGTTAATTAATTTCCACAAAACAGCCTGCTGCAACAGGCTAATCAGCAGTATGTTAGAGTATGTATAATTTACTATTTGGACACCCAACAGTAGGGAGCAACACCAAAATTCCTCATTGCTTCTCCAAACAGAAGCAGTACAACCAACAAACATAAATGTGTACGTGACACTACTTCACAGATAAAGCTTGTTTTAAGTGACGAATCAAGTGACTACCCAAGTCTCTCACTTCAGGCCACTGTTTCAACACAAAAACAATGCCAGCAACCAACAGAGTTGTAGTCAGGACTCGCAGGCTGGAACAAGGAATATATACAATTAAATCAAGGTAAGTCACCAACACACAGAGTGAAAAGCAGCCATATTTAATCCTGTCCTAATTATACATGTGACAACTCATTCAGAAGTGGTGCCAATTTGGTCTGGATGCAAGTGATGTTTCAGAGGACCAATGTGAGAGATGTTTCCTGTTATTTCTAAACAGTTCAAGCAATTTTTTGTGGCTTTTCCACATAAACTGCATTTAACCATGGAAATAAACTAAGAGGGAAAAGCTTCCTTATCCAGCTTCATTCTTATCTTCACAATTTTATGCAAGCCCCAGATATACTTAAAACAAAATAGTTGTTTTACACATTCAATGACCCACATAAAGTCAGAGAGCTACCCACTGAAACAGCAGTCCAAACATTTTCCAAAAATCTTGAATCCACCTCAAAATTCTATGCACCAAAGATGACATTAAGCAGACTCCACAGAGTACTCATCAATATTAGGCACCACTACACAAATTTAGTTGTCCATGTGGCCTGACTCTCAGGATTTGTGCACCCCTGCACTTAACCATAATGGTTTGTGCCATCTCAGCCTTCCTAGCTTAAAATTAAGCAAAGGGTACATACTATAATGCCCCTCAAGCAATGTGCTTCTCTAAATGTGATAAACCTCATAAAAACAGATACAAATAGTTTCTGAATTTGACGTTTGTAAGAACGTGCATAATTAGAACAATGATGTAAGCAACCAACAAGATTGCAACAATTTTCGTTTATTGATCTATTTGAATCTGCTCTGTATGTTTCGGGCGACAAACTCACCCATCTTCAGGAGCACTTTAGACTGTATATACAGCTTTGGTACAATGCACCGATATTGCTGCAGTATCGGTGCATTGTACCAAAGCTGTATATACAGTCAAAAGTGCTCCTGATAATGGGCGAATCTGTCACTCGAAACATGCAGAGCAGATTCAAACTGATCAATAAATGAAAACTGTTGCATCTTGTTGGTTGCTTACATTGTTGTACAAAGTTTCATTTAGCTGCTGGTGCAAAACTAGCACAACACAACTTACAATACAGATATCAGTGCAAAACCGAATCTTACCGTGTTCTCAGAAAAGGCATCACAATTCCGGCCACGGTGGCAACCAGCAACAAGACCACTTGGAGAACAGTAAGCACAACGTTGATGAGTTTAACTACCAAAGCACGTGCATTAGAATTGTCAATGCCTTCCAGAGTCACATACTGCTGGTGCTGCTGCTGCTGATGTTCCATCTTTGAAATCTGTTACATTTAACAAGTAGATAAGGTACCTACTGAACCCACACCAACAAGTACATGTATTATGTAATTTGGAATTGTGTAACTCCAAAGGTATTGCTGTTTTATGATTTCTTTGGTTTCACTTAAAGTTTTCATTTATAATTAAGTAATTTAATTTAACTTTAATGCCATTTATTTTAGCTGTTTACATTTCTTTTTCTCCATTTGGATAAATAATTTAATTTGTCTGGCGGGACGCTAGAATCTCGTGAAATTCACACAGATATTCCTTCCTCTGATACTGGATAATGTAAGCTATGCTCCAAAGGCCCCTTCTTAATAACAAGATAGTGAAACAAAACTACAGGTTTCTGACCTTAGTCTGGCAGCACTCTAGCATCTCATGAATGTCACGCAGACGCTCCTCACTCTGGTACTGGACTTTTTCTTCCATGTCAGTAATGGTCTGCTTCAGATTCTCCACTTCATTCTGGTGCAGCTCTGTCAAATCATTCACCTGTTCCTCCAGACGCTCGCTACGAAACCGTTCTTCTTGAAGTGCTTGGTTCACGAAAGCAACTTCTCGCTGCATGGCCTGCTACAGGGATTGCATATCACTAAGAACACAGAACTGACCCAAACTGCTCAGTCCCTGCCATATGGAAACTAAAGTTTCATACCTTTATCACAAAAGTCTGTCCCTGAATTCTACTGTGACCACCATCACTTTCTTGACTTCAGTACTAAACAAGATACAACTGAACAATCAAACTTTACATAATTTCATTTTAAGTGATCACAAAACCAAACAACTAGGATACTGAACCAATATGAGGTGTCTAAACCACAGGAATTTATTTCTACTGCATTTTTAAAATCTTGTCTCTGGAAGACAAACACTGTCACACCTGTAGAGGCATTCACTTACCTGACAGTCTATAATGTTAGTACAGTACCCTTATTACCACGTTTAACAGCATAATCCTGCTGTGACAGTTTTAGTTGACTGTTCTATTTTATCAGGAACAAGCAGAAGAACTATTTCTTCACAAGAGATGTGACTGCTCTCCTTATCAAGATCACAATAAGCAGTGGCTAGAACTCTTATTAGACTCTGATTCAGAAATTAGGATCCTGAAGCTTTTCGTTCTGTTCATATTTTCATAAATTATGTCTTTAACACACCAACAAAATGCACATACAATAAAATACATGTATTAATTACCACCTTTTCTCCTATTATGTTTTGGTGTTTACTGCACCATCTACAGGAGAACTTTTGTAAGTGTGATAAGTGTCAAAACATATAGACGAAAAGGTTATAATTGATACATGTATATTACTGTATATGCATGCTGTTGGGGTATTAAAGATATAATTCAGAAATTAGAAGTTTACTTATGTAATTAATAAAAGGACAGGGAATCATATCCAGAATGTCTACCCCAATACTTGCTTATTTTAACAGCCATGGTTACCATGCATATCAAAAAGAATACGTTATTATTTCCACTACAGGAACAGAAAATGACCAAGAAAATTACATTTTTATGTTCATATGTGCTAATATTAAGACTACATGGAGCTAAACCTCCACCTCACCACACCCTGATGGCACAAAACCTTGTACAAATATCAGCAAACCAGTATTTTTTTTTAATCTTCCTACAACCACTAGTATCAGCATAGCAGCATGCAAACACTCAAGAGAAAGCAACACTAGTAGTGCCATTTAATATAAGGTTCTGGAATTTTTGGTGGTGACAGATCTTTAAAAAAAATGTAACTTCTGTCTTGGTAAAGTTTTTGTGGAATGTGAACCATGGCAACCACTTTAAAGTCTATGCTTAGAGTGCAGTCTGGTAACTACTGAACGACTGAAGCTAGACATATGAAACTTGTTAGTGGATAGGTCTTAAACACAACTACAGCACTTCATATGGAAATCATTTGTGGTACCAACCAAACAGACATTGATCATCCAAAACGTTGCAGTTACATCAATCAAACTTATTAGAAACTGAATCTCTTATAGGTAAAGCTGCCCCTGTGCTAAATTAATTAAGCATTTATTAACTTCAGCACCAGATGAGCATAAGCGGTCAGTTTCATGACCAGGCTACTTTGCCCCATGGAAAGAGCCCCAGGTACCCACTGGGTGGTCTCCAGAGATAATCTGGACATGATGGTGAACAGATACATCTCTGTGCCTACCTGGAATCAAAACCCAATTTTATGGCTTTCCAACATGTGATCTAGTCACTAGCCGAGTTATCCCAGCTCAGCCTGAATCTGTACGAGTGGAAATTTTGCACAGCAATGGTTTATCATTATTAATTTAAAGTTCTTCCTAATCTAACCACACAGACTGAAGTAAATGAACAAAGCAGGCATTATAAATATTTGCCAGAATTTATTTTACCTCTTACTGGTATCTGTATATTATAAACAGCCTTACCTTCACATTTTCCAGCTCTTCCCTCAACCTTTCAATTTCTTCACGTCTTTCTTGCAGCTCAGGAAGTATTACTTCGAGATTGTATGCAGTTGGCAAAAGGAGAGCGGCAGGATGGTGAGGCGAGGAGTGATGAGTTAGGTTACCAGGTGGAATGCTTCCGCTAGTCACAGAACTGCACTCTGAACCCTCATCGGAAGCAAATTTTATTACACCAGCACTGGATGAAGCATTAGTAGAACCAAGACTGCAGCCACCAGGTAGGGTTGCACTACCATGGTGGGCCTTCTCCTCATCAACTGATGCATTATCACCATTTCCTAGACAGAAAAATAAATCACACATTGCATAAAAGCAGGAAAGTTAACCAAGTGACTTAATTTCATTCTACAGTGCAAGAATTTCTTTACTCCTCACATCACAAAACACACGCATGCATGCACACACATGTACACCACACACACACACACATATATATATTATATAAATCTGCAAATAGCAAAATCCTTAACATGGCCCTTTATAACTTCTACCTCAGATGAAGTCCAGACACTTGAATGACTCTTATGTTTGTAAGTAATCAACATTCAATTGATGCAGGGAACATTGGTAATTCAAAACAGCACTGTTAAAACTGACAGTTGTATATGTACATATGGAAAGACACCAGGATGCTTAATTTTGCAAGTTCACAGAATTTATTATCACAGACTGAAGCACAAGTAACACACAAAAAAAAAAAAGTATTAGCTAACCTCCCTGCATATGTGTTCATAAAAGTAAATTTTCTGTTTGGATACAGCAGCTGATCACACTTTGCATATGCAAACTTCTACATGCTTATTACTTACTTTGCCCACTTTTTGGTGCATTCAAACCCAAAAACTGTAAACAAGCATCAATTACTCTCACTATGTCCACCCATCTGAATGTAACAACTTGTGAGGTCCTGAACAGAGTAATGATACCTAACATTGGCAAGTTCTACTAAAATCAAAGGGCACCTTTCAATTATGGTTAAAAATGGACTTACAAGCATCTCTGCACAAGTTTGAACTTACTAGACATTTATAAAAGCAAAACCATTTCAAACAGAAGTTTCAGAAAATATTAAACACATTCTATGCTAAATAAACTCCTTCAACAAATCTCATGGTTTATGAGACAATTACACAAAATAAACGAACACACCAGAAATATTACAACGTGCATACACATCCTACCTGGTTATGAATACTTCCTGTGTTCTATGCTCTGTTCTCCAGCCAATGTGTCCTACTGCTTGTATGAATAAGGGCTCAGAAAACCCCTTATAATACATAAGAATATGCTTTAAAAAAGATGCTTAACAGAGAAGAACAAAGCTTTCTTACTTGAAAAAGTATTGATGTTATCTGCACTTCCAAATTTGTTCTTAATAAGATGTGCAAATTCTCTTGGTTTCGACATAACAGTCCTGGAAAGAAAAAAAAAAGGAACTCAAATGTTACAAGCAATCCATCAATATGAAGACAAACAGACCACAAACAATGTAGACAACACAACACATACCCTGACAAGCCTGTGATGCCATCTCTGATGTTGCCACCAACATTTCTGAAAACAACATAAAAAGCTGTTCCATGTCCCACACCGTGAAAAACTACAGTCATCAACCTTTCCACCAAACCGCAACTTAAGGAAACACACACAAACAAATAAAACATATGAATTAACTCACTTAAGCCCCTGACCCATGTCTCGTAGCATTTCTCGGGGCTGGCGATGGGTACTCGATAATCCATGCATTTCTAAATCCCTTAATTTCTTGTTATAACTTTCTAATTTCTTCTGTAGTTGTAAAATGGACTGTGCAGATTTTTGGTTCTTCTTCTCAAACACCGCCTTAATTCGTTGTAACTGCTGCTTGTCAGCATTTGCTGCGAGTTTTAAATACTCATTTACATTATCTATAAGAAAGAATGTACACAATGTGTGAGATACAACATTCCTCTTAATGCCATATATTTTCAAGAAATCAATTAATATGAGACATACCATCTCTTGTAGTCTGTTCGCCACGAATAAGTTCCCTTGTACGACCAATTTTGGACTGCATGTGTTCAATGGCAGCACGGGTTCTTAAAACATCTGAAGAACCTGTAAGATGTCCTTCAACTTCATCAGTCATCAGATTACCTGTAACTTGCTCTGGAGAACCATTGGACAAGACTGGTGGTATGATGGTGTCCTAAAGAGACAAATGGAATATCAGAGCCCTGCTCTTTAATATGTTCCCATTCATAATAAAACTCAACATCTGGATGTGACAAATATCAAGTTTTAGTCTCAGTTCTTTCCACACATTCTAGAATGTGCAGCTAGAGTCACTCCACTTTCTAATTATCCACTATATTACATTACCCATAGCAAAGATGAGAGAAATTTCACTTCTGAAATAAAATTTTTTTCACCATAATCTGTTATGAAATCCAAAGTAGAAATACTCATTTTCCTGCAGGCAGGCAAGAGTTAACAAGTGAAACTAAATTTTGTACTGAGAAATGCAATCATTAAAAGATTAAATATACCAATGTGCATAACTATTGTTGGCTCATGTCTTATAAATTAGTTAATGAAAATAAAGCAATCCCTACAGAGGCCTGGACAGGACCTTACAGCTCCAGGAATTTGAGACTCCCAGCATTTCTAGACAATCAGCACATGAAGGTAGCAAGTTTGTCAGCCCTTCACACCAGCCACCTTTACCCCCAAGGAGATAAACCTGGTACTCACTTATGTTAGACGCTAAGTCTAGCGCCACAGTGTGATGAGAAGGATTAAGTCACTGAAATATCCCAATGACCCCACCTGGAATTGAACCCACAACCTTCTAGCATGTAGCACAGTGCCAAACTAATTTATGAGTTTGTGCTTAATAATTAAACAGATACACTCACACATTAAGGATACTCAAAAGTGAGAATAATACACTGCCTATTATGTAAATTTACCTCTTCCTCAGTCCCACCACTCTGAGTGGTTCCTTCCTCTTGAGATCCCTGTTTGGATACTGATTCTGGACGGGGCAGATGTGGGGTTCCACTCTCTGAAGAACCTCTCTCTTTATCTCCCCTCTCCCTGCGGACCGGGATAGGGGACTTGCGGCGGTTTTTAACTGGGCCACTCATTGTGCTACTACTTCCACTGCCACTGCTGCCATCTCCTGAACGTCGCCTATAGGAACAAGTCACAGAACTTCAGCTTTAGGTAACTTCCTCAGATTCTCACTTGGTATCCTGGTGCACTAACCCACCCAGTGCACTGACACAATTCAGGATCATTACACCATGGCACTTCCCAATTCCTTACATAAGAACAGTCAATGTCTCTTGCCCGATTATTTTATAGAAGCCATGATAAAATGTGACATTATCAAAATATATGCTAGTAATAGTGATAACATTGACAGCCTAAAGTGCATTCTGTCTTTGACTGTCCACATAATGTGACTGTGGTTTAGAATGTTATTCAGGGCATGAATGTCTGCATTCTCTTTGTTTTGCATTGCTGTGCATGCATCAAAGTCTTATGATGGACCAATCCCCCATAAAAAGAACCCTACCAAATGTTTAAAAGATTCACAATTCCAGAAGTCAGTTCTGAATTACAGCAGGCCAAAGGGCAAAATCCATAAAGCTGAAGAAGAATGCTAATAATGAGTGTTCCATGTACAATTCTTGCTTCGCTACAACAGCTACTACAACTGCTACAACAAAAACAACAACTGCTGCCACTGCCACCACCGCCACCGCCACCACCTACACGAACTGCATGACTAGCCCAATTAAAATATTTTCTTGCATTATTAAATGTCACACCAACATGTGCATAGATCTATGACTACAATATTAGTATGCAAAATGGATCAAATAAGAGTTACAGCCATACATCACAGGTATTATTCCAAGTGTTCAACCCTTTTCTTCTAGTTTCTTTTAAATTAAAAACAGTGAGAGACTTATCTGTTCATGTACATATTACAGGAAGAACTTTATACAGGATGTATCATAGAAAAAAATGAACCACTGTAATGACATTTTTTGCTTTTGTGACTTTTCTTCTTTATTGTCAATATCTTCTTCTCCTCCTCCTCAGCTTTTTATTATTATCACAATAATCATCATCATCATATCCATAAACATAATCATCACCAATGCTGTTGTTATTGTCACCACAACCATTATACAGTTTCTAAAAAAAGTGTAAATCACGCAACCTACAGAACTTATTCTCCATTTAGGACACTCATTCATAAAATCTCACAGCGTGCCATTCAACACACATAAAAATTTCAGCCCATGTTTCATGTATTCACCTCATTTCTTTCATTTCTCTGTGTATTTATTTATTTTTCCACCCTTATCTGTCTTCATAGCATGCACAGGCACAAATACACCTTCATGTGGGCTATAACACTATGACACCAGGGTGTTTTTTAAACAAGATACCAGACCACCTACATAAATGCATATGATCAGGAATCCAAGAAACCAACAAGCTTTCAAAACCATCTTTACATTTTGCTGCATTCTCTCAGTACTCCTCTAGGGGAAAACTGTGATACAGTTATTACAGTGCTTCTGACCTCCCACTGAAATTTCAATGGACATAATTATACTAATTATTATTGGTTATAATAATTATACTAAGACTATTAGCAAGAAATTTAGAAGTACAAGTCCATAATTGAATCAGAAATTTAAGCAAGTTAGAATATAGTCAGGAACCGCTATAACATTTGTTTCATTGATTTCTTCAATGAAGGCTACAGAAACTCTTCCCCATTTGCCATGTTATTTTCATAGCACAAATAACTCTGAGAGGTACACTAAGTAGAACAAGTAAATCCAAGAGGTACTTCGGTTACGTGCAACACAAAAGCATACATACACTGCAGCACTATGAGGACTGGAGCTGCTGCTTGGAACCAAACCATGGCTGCTAGATGAACTAGGGAGCAGACGCCCTGGGGACGCACTACGACTGGATGATTTGCTACTTCCTGATGGAACCACATGCAAACTATCCATCCTTTTGATGCCACCAAGCTATCTCCATACCAGCAGCAATCCCAATGCCTATCTGAAGTAGAATCAGTGTAGAGTAATGAAATTGCAGGTTTAGCATTCCAGCATTGCACAATAAAACAATATACATCAACAGGTAGGAACAGAGCATGGAGTTTCATTATCTGCGATCTCAAACACTGTCACTCTCAGACCAGCTTTAGATTAACAGGGGGACAGATCATTTTGTGTAAGATAATCATTATTAAACTATTTAATTAGATTTAGCTACATATAACCATTTAAAGCTGACATTTCCCATCTTTGATAAAATAGTCTCTGAAAAGTTATATGAAGCTGTGGAACCATCAAGAGTTCATTCACTTCTGTATGACAGATTCAGTAAATCGAAAGAAAGCAAAGTGTTTACTTTGTCTGTATTACAATACATAGCAGCTAATACTTTAACAATGAATAACATTGTAATTAAGATTGCACATTAATATTTACTTGTGTCAGAAAACAAACTGGAAATGCTGATTCAAACCATCCAAAATCCCTACCACATCACATCCACATCACTGTCAAAAGCAACAGCTACCATCAATATTATCAACAGTGTTGAATGAATTTCATATGTTTGTGTCCTGTATTGGTCCACTCAGTGTCATATCAGCACAGAGAAGAGTGCAATTTTCAACCTGATCTCTTGATAGTTATATGAAATTTGGTGAATGTACAGACCCTACCAATATAAGTAAGAATACAAACTTTTAACTCTTGCAGTTCATTTGTAAGAGGCATTTTCTGGCACAACGAGGCTTGTAAAAATGATCTACCACTGGCCCTAACTGAGCTACATGGGTTATTTTGGGTCCAAGCATGTTTGAACTTGGAGGTACATGTGCTCAAATTTCTTTAACACAAAAGCCTACAATCTTCTTAAACAATCAATAGTTTCACCTCTCCTTTCTGTACTCACTGATTGAAGCTGCTACAGGATCATGACTAAATTTACTTCAAGTTGTAATACTATGAAAGTGGAACAAAGCATATGCAGAAAAAAATCAGGAATTTTGTACCACAGATGATTAGTGTTTTTCTGCACTTTACAAACAAAGTTAAAGTGTGGTAAGTGCCACAAAAGAATAAACTGTAGTCCACTGCCAATGAAGTACAGGGTTATAGTTTCACTGTGCAAGAAGTTCTGGAGGTAATGATGATATTAAGACCATCTTGTGAGACACACAGCTTTGCAGTCACAGAAGACAGTCTGGTAAGTGGTAATGTATCAGCATAAACTGAAAACACTATGAGTGACAAAGCATCCAACAGTCAAACTAGCTAAATCAGATGATGTATTGAAAAAAAAAATATTCTTACCAAGTTCCTCTAATAGTTTTACAGCTGTTACGAACATAAGTAAAATTGCCGTAATGCCCTATCCTGTGAAACGCCGATAATAAACATCTGCAGACGCTTCAATTTTTATAACAGTACCATATATCCTCTTAAAGCAAGCACTCGAAGCAACAAAAGTACATCAGTCATTCTTGTTGCGTAATACTAAGGCGAAGTTACAAGACAAAAATATTCTCAAACAGATATACATCTACTACTAGTAGTGTTTTCTAGGGGCAAAAAACGCACGACTTTTGGTCAAAAATGAAAACAGCTGATCTCTGCCACAAAAGGTGTGCATGTATTTAGAACCGCAATGACGGCTCTGAGCCTGAAATCTTGGTTCCAAAATTCGATAAAAAAGTACATGCTAATACATAACATGTAACAACTATACCTCTTAATACGCAGAACAATGGACTAGATATGTATGGGTGGGCTGAGTAACAATTTGATGCAGCCAAGTTCACAAATTATGTTATTTACGTAAGTCTTAATGACTATATGTTTTTCGTTTCCATTAATAAATTAACTACACAAACACAAGTATAACACACTATGTAACAGTTCTGCACTTTGGGCAGTTATATACACGAAAAACAGCGCCCCTAGCCTTCCCAACCCACGATGACTACGAACAACCCGTGCTTGCCATTGGGCCGCCCGCACCACAACATAGATGATTCATGTTTTATCAGTAATGACAGCTCGCCAACCTCTGCTGTCGTCACTTCCATCGATTCTAATACGTTCTTAGAACTACCTCTGTATTATCTCTTGGCACGAAAACTCATGACATATACGTCACATCGGCTCCAACTGATAAGCCTATACCAACGTCCATGACGGACTTAATTGCCATCTAGCGAAAACTTTGTAAATATGAAGTCGACTGTTGATCCGTGCTCAAGCCTTTCCACTTCTCTGACGCGTGTAACCGTAACAGTTGCCGCTCTTTTGTATTGTATGACGTTATGTTTTTGCATTATCACCTACAAAGCAAGTAGCGATACTAATACCATGTACATGTGGTACATGCGTGTAGACTCCTGGTTTGGGTAAGAGGAGAGTTAAGAATAGAATACATCCACTGTCCATATTTCCTTCCCAAACCTAATCCATGGGCACATCATGCCATGGCCTAACGCACAATTTGTCTCAAATATAAATATCAATACACTATGTACATATCTACTTATAATCAGCGCAGAAAATAATAAAAACTCAGAATCATCACCAGTCTTCCACAAAACACAACTGGAATTCTTAGTCAAATTCCTGTACAGAGTATATGAAATCTCATACCTCATGTACCTAATCAATCCTCCACAGTCTGGCTGCCATTAACAAATCACGCATAAAAGTATGGGGCATGACTATCACATTTCACCACCAAACATCAAAGAAAACCACCTACAAACTCAATAACTAAAGCTTAGCTACCCACACAGACACATACATAATAACAGCATGACCTATATGCATATTAAGTTTTTCACTAATTATTAACCTACCATTATAATTTTAAGCACAATATACAGGCACTAGCCAGCATTACGTGATCATATCTTATGCCTAATCTGGATAAGAACTGAAAATTCCTTCTTAGGACATTGCACACCACTATAAACAGTATATCCTTACAAAATAACATGTCTGTTAAGTAGAAGTAGCAATGATATATTTGCAACTGTACACCCTGCCTGCTTGAGTTCAGCCTTCTGAAGAAGACAACCAGAACATTTCAATGGTCACTGAAAAAGTAATGCTAGTTACTTATGTATAAATGAACAACAAATTCAGACAATATTGAAGTTAATTTCCCACACATCCCTCAACTGATGAAGTGTGCCAAGATGAAAAGCTGAGCACCGGAGTTTCAGACATGCAGGAAGGTGCAAGACCATGGCCTTGATTAAATCCTATCTCACAGACAGATACCAGTTACAGCACACAATAATACTGATAATAATAGTTATTCAAGTTGGGAACTAGTGCAACAGGGCTTTTCACAGGGATCAATTCTTGGCCCCTTATTCTTTTCATTATTTATAAATGATGTGCCCATAATAACATCTAAAAATGCTACACTAGTGTTATATGCAGAAGATATTAGTATAACAATTATCAGTCCTAGTTCTACTGAATTTTCCATTGAAGTCAGAACAGTTTTTGCTAATATTAATGAATGGTTTAAGAGTAATTTGTTGTCCTTGAACTTACATAAAAACCCATTTCTTGCAATTTCAAACTAAGTATAGTCAAAAACTTTATTTAAATATTACATTATTAAATAAGCACATTACCAACATAACAAACATTAAGTTTCTTGTTTTGAATACTGACAAAACATTGTCATGGATCACCATGACCATATAGTGTCAAGTCTGAGCACTGCATTCTATGCTATTAGGACTGTTACACTGCTTATGGCAGAAGAAACTTATTGATATATTTTTCGTACATTCACTCAATTATAACCTTTGGTATAAATCTAGGGGCAAATCCACTGCACAATAATAGTATTTTTAAGATTCAATAACGAATAATTCATATCATTACTAAGTCAAGATTCAGACTCTTGTAAACAGTTTAAAAATGTAAAATTCTTACCCTTATAATCACAGTATTGTTCGTGGTGAAGAACAGGGATTTATATACAGCTAATCGGGAAATTCATGACATTAATACAAGATACAGTGCAAATTTGCATCTTCCAATGGCCAATGTGACTGCATATCAAAGGGGCACTTATTTTTTTTTTTTTGAATAAAGTTATTTAATAATTTCCCAATAAATATACAAAATGTATCCAATGAAACAAAACTATTCACACATGTTTTAAAAAGATTTCTTCTTCTACATTCATTTTACTTAATGGAAGAATATTTTAATTACAATAATAAATAAAATCTTGGTCTTATTATAATCTAGATCACTGGTATTGTCATTTTAATTTATTATTCCTATTCCTGTACAATCATACTTAATTACTTACCTAGTTACTCCACGGAGCAGAGTCCTTCTTGAGAAGCTAACCATTTCTTAGATAATCAAGAAATTCCCCACATTTTATGGAACCCGAAAGTTCATTACTGCATTCACACGTGCCTGCCAGCTGTCCCTATCGTGAGCCAGATAGATCCAGTCCATGGCCCCACATCTCACTTCCTGAAGATCCATGTTAATATTATCCTCCCATCTATGCTTGGGTCTTCCCATTGGTCTCTTTCTCTCAGGTTTCCCTGCCAAAATCCTGTACACACCTCTCCACTCCCCCAGATATGCTACATAAAACAACCACCTCATTCTTCTCAATTTAATCTCCCGAACAACATTGGGTGACAAGTATAGATCATTAAGCTCCTCATTATGTAGTTTCCCCCACTCCCCTGTTACCTTGTCCCTCTCAGGCCCAAACATACTCCTCAACACCCTACTCTCAAACACCCTCAGCCTACATCCAAGTCCGAGGCTTTCTGTCTGAACATTTTGTAACAAGATACATTTGTACGGTGAGAAGTTGTTAGCACCTCTCAACTAATATGGTACAACTAATACAAATGTATCTTTGATGAGTATCTAAGGAAATACAGATGTATGATATTTTTTACAAACTTTCTTAATGTTTTATATACGTAAATTTGTAGGACATTTCTTATATCCTTGTTAATTGTAACTAAACTGGATCTATGGAAAATAAACAAGAACTGTATCAAACTCTTACAACCCATAATAATTCTGATTACCCTCTTTTGCATCCTGAAGATTTTACAATTGTATGAAGAACTCCCCCAAAACATTAAACTGCAATTCACAATAGAATGAAAAAGGGAATAATGAATCATGATCAATGTTGTATGAGACACATATGGCTTAATGGACCTAATTATGTAACAAGCAGTACTTAATTTAGATACAAGCCATTCTATACAAGTTCTCCAGGACAATGCACTGTCAATATTTATTCCAAGAAATGTAGTGTGTAAAACAGGGGGTATTACTTTATTGTCATAACCAATCTTCATATTAGTATTTGTGTTATTCCTAGTTAATGAAGTAAATATAGTGTGTTTTCTCATAATTTAATAACAGAAAATTTCCTTTAAACCATTTATTTATACATTTGAAAACTGTATGGCTATCCTTAGAGTAAATAGCGAGGTTGGAATTAGTAAATAATATGCTGATATCATCAACAAATAACAATGGTATAGATCTGTTATTTATAATCTTAGGTAGGTCATTTACATAAAGAAGAAAAAGCAGGGCTCCCCAAATCTAGCCTGGTGGAATACCATGTTACAGCTGTCCTGCTACCTGTTGAGAATGCCACTTTCTCCAAGTTATCTACCATTTAATTTTGCTCACATTAACAGCTGCCATTCTTCTAGCAGTTAAATGAGTTCTCTGCTTATTTTCAGCAGCCATTATACATTTAGTATAAACCAGGATCACCCAAGAAATGCCAATCCTCCCAAAAGGAATAATAATGCTGATTTAATAATATTTCATCAAAATATTAGGGGGTTATATAACAAAATAGATGAGCCATTATACTTCTGGACAATCGAATTTCCTCCTATATTATGCTTTACAGAACACCATCTACGTGACCATGAAATAAACAATACATGTACCTTGGAGCTAAATATTGTAGAAAGGGCTGTAAATATGGTGGAGTAAGCATATTTGTTCATGAAACTTTATTGGTTTTAACTGTTGAATTGGATGAATTTTGCAGAGATCAAGACTTCGAAGTTTGTGCTGTGAAACTACACATTTTCTCTTTTTAATTATGTATTTTACGTGTTTACAGGCCTCCTATTGGAAGTGTTTCATATTTTTTAAGTTCCTTTGAGTTTATTCTCAACCAATTATATACAAATTCCATAAATATAATTATCTGTGGAGGTAGAAACATAAACTATCTTGCCAACACCAATAACAAATTTAAATAGGATTCCCTATTAGCATCATACGATTTGTTTAGTACTGTTGATTTTCTAACAAGAATTAATAACTGCTCATCTACTGTAATCGATAACATTTTCATCAATAAATTTAAAAATACAAATTTTACCATTAAGCCATTGTCCAGTGGGTTATCAGACAATGATTCACAGATTCTGATATTACATAATATAAAAATTCAAAATTTAAAAGCCCACCACTATACTAAAAGACTAATAAATGAATTTACTGTATCAGAATTTATACTAAACCTAAGCTATGAGTCCTGGGATGAAATTTTTAGTGAGGATAATGTAGATTCAATATTTAATAGTTTTCTCAACACCTATTCGAGAATATTTCATCACAGTTTTCCTCTTAAAAAATCATATCACAATCAAAATAATAAATCTTGTATAATGACTGGAATTAAAATATCTAGTCAACACAAAAGAGATCTATATTTGTTTTGCAGTAGTACCAATGATCCTGAAGTTAAAAAACCATTATAAAACATATTGCAGGAGTTTGTCTGAGGTTATAAAGACTGCTAAAAAACTATATTATAATAAACTCATTATAAATTCTAATAACAAAGCTAAGTCTATATGGAACACTGTTAAAACAGTGACAAAAAAAACTCATGATGATGGAGCTCCACTTAATACTGATGGGAAAACATTCAAAGACTATCAAAGAATAGCTTACATTTTCAATACATACTTCACAAATGCTATTGATAACATGTCTGTAAATAATTCAATGACTATGAATGCTACACTTAATTACTTTTATCAAGTACTCACTAGACCATTTCCACATATAAAATTAACACCAGTATCTACTAGAGAAATTAGTGAGATAATTAAATCCCTTAAATGGAAAAATGCACATGGTTATGATGAGATACCAATAAAAATTTTAAAAATAAGCTTACCCTTTATCATATCTCTCCTCTTTCTCTCTCTCTCACATACACACACACACACACACATATATATATATATATATGTGTGTGTGTGTGTGTGTGTGTGTGTAATAAGATGTCCACTGGCATATTTCCTATACAATTAAAATATTCTCAAATAAATCCAATATTTAAGAAAGGCAATAAAACAGAAATGTCAAACTATAGACCAATTTCACTACTTATTTACTTTTCAAAAGTCTTTGAAAAAGTTACTTATAACAGAGTGCATTATCATATTAAAAACAACAACATATTAGCAAATGAACAGTATGGTTTTAGGAATAATTCCTCTATTGAAATAGCTTCATATAACATAATTAACAATATTTTAAAAGCACTTAATAATAAAATGTGGGTTGGAGGTATTTTCTGTGATCTGACCAAAGCATTTGACTATGTAAATCATATTTTACTACCAAAATTAGAATTCTATGGTATCACAGGTAGAGCTAATAATTTAATAAAATCATTCTTGAATGACAGATATCAAAGAGTACTAATGAAGAACAAATATTCTAAAACCTGTTTCTCTGAATGGGGAAAAGTAAAACAAGGAGTCCCACAAGGATCAATTCTCCTGCCATTATTTTTTCTACTCTATATTAATGATTTACCAGGCACAATAAATAATACATCTAAACCAACCATATTTGCAGATGATACCAACATACCTTTACTCACTCTAATCTCACAGATTTTGAAGAGCAAATTAATATAGTACATGAAAAATGAAGCAACTGGTACCAAACCAATTCATTAACACTAAACTTTAATAAAACTCACTATATCAAATTTATGGCACAATCTAAACCTGCAGTCATTACACATATTAGTTATAAAGATAACCCTATCAATATTACTAGTTGCACAAACTTTGTGGGCCTCACTTTGGATAGCACACTATCCTGGAAAACACATATCAACCAGTTAAGTTCTAAACTAAACACAGCATGTTATGTAATTAGATCTCTGAAATCTGTTATTTCTCCAAGGAACTTAAGAACAATTTATTTTTCTTATTTGCATTCCATCATAGCCTATGTTATAATTTTTGGGGGTAATTTGTCCCACAGTAATAATATTTTCAAATTACAAAAAAGAGCAATAAGAATTATGAATGTTGATAATACCATGTAGAGTATCATGTCATGAATTGTTTAAAAAATTAAATGTTCTCCCACCACATTCTCAGTACATATTGTCATTATTATTGTTTGTAGTCAAGAATATAGAAGAGTTTATACTTAACTATGAAGTTCACTCTATTAACACTCGACATAGGTCGGACTTACATCCACTATCAATAAAACTGACTAAATATAAAAAAGGTGTTTATCACTCTGGGATTAAAATTTTCAATTATTTACCCCAAAATACCAAAAATTATCTTGGAATGTAAAAAATTTAAATTAGTTCTAAAAGGTTTCTTTTGATGGGTTAATTTTATACTCAAGATGAATATTTTGATTAGATTTCTAGGAGTGATTTTGGTACTTTTACGTAACTTTATACAAATTATTTACAAATTTTAAATATAAATAACTTTATTCCCAACAACTTTAACTCATAATGTATCCTTAAATTACTTATGTTTATTTCCTCTGATGAATTGTTATGTAGTTCCACTTTCTCTTATATGTAGTATAGTAATTACACTGTCAAATTATTCATATTATAATGTGTGATTGATTGACTAGTGTTGGATTGTTCTGTTTCTGTGTTAGAACAGATGGTTGCTATAGCTTACACCTCATGACATGATATAGTGTATTCATATCTATGTTGACTATTCCTATATCTACATGGGGTTTATCCCAAAAGAACCATGGAATGTAAAATATAAATAAATAAATAGTTATTGAAGCCACTCTGGCTAAAAGGAGAATATAAAGTACCAATACTTGTCTAGTGACCTACTGATGTGACAGAATTTTCATCTTCCACTTTGTTGCCCTCCACCTGCTTGCTCTATTCATGAACCACTATTCTTTTTCTTATGTTACCAAGGGGACATATGGTTCGATACTAATTTGATATCATTGAATTGGGAAAAGACTCACTTTATGCATTTCTTGACAAAAAATAAATTTTTTAATGGCTTTGACATAATGTATAAAGACAAGAAAGTAACTACAGTTGACAATATAAAGTTTCTTGGACTAACTCTGGATAACTCGCTGACATGGGAAAAACATATTGAAGCTATTATACCCAAACTAAGCGCCGCCACTTTTGCTATGAGAGTATTAAAACCCCTTTTGTCTTTAGATGCGTTGAAATTAATATACTACTCATACTTCCATTCAATTTTATTGTATGTAATAATATTTTGGGGTAATACCCCTCACAGCAATTTAATTTTTAAAATGCAAAAGAAAGCTGTGAGAATTATGATTGGAATAAGAAATAGAGACTCCTGTAGAGAGCACTTTAGAAGATTGAAGATACTGCCAGTACAATCTCAATACTTGTTATCACTTCTGCTATTTGTAGCTGAAAATACTGATTATTTCAGACTAAACTCCAAAATTCATAGTTTTAACACTAAAAACAAATGTAATTTACATTTACCACCTACAAAACTGACAACATTCCAGAAGGGACCTTATTATTCTGGAATTAAAGCCTCAATAATTTACCCACTTATATAAAAAACCTTCTCCAAACTAAAAAACAATTTAAAGAAGCTTTGAAAGAATTTTTACACTTTCACTCATTCTCTAGCTTAAATGACTATTACAACTACAATAAATGTTAAAAGATTGGAAACCCACAGCTACCTTTATTGGCTTTGTTCTTACCTATTTATTATGTTTGAATGGTATTCACTTTAAAGGTATCACGTATATGTGTTATACTTATTCAGAACTTGTAACACACTTTAAATGTAAATATTTTGACTGTTTATTTGTTAGTTTTGCTTTAACTTATCCCTCGTTACTTTATACTATTTTTATGCTTGTTTTCTCTATTACTTATGCACTTGCTATGCAATTTTTGACATGTTCTACATCCTGTTGGGTGATGACCACATGCTGTATGGATCAATTGAATAATAAAACTAAGATAAGATAAGATAAGGGAAGACATTCTTCTACCTCAAAACAATTTCTTTATCAATTAATATCTCATCTAAATCAATCACTGGTGATAAAAAGTACAATGGATATGATAAATCCAATCAGTCAACACTGTTCTTGATTCATACTGACTGAACTCAAGGAAATTACAATCAGTCTGAATTCAAGTAAAATACAATCATAGTCTATGGTACAGCAGCATCAAGTCTCTGTCTACCTTCTCAGTACTGGTAAGAGAATGTGCCTAGTCACCATTTTCCCCATACACAAAATGGTTTCATAATAACATATTTTAGATAACTGACATACATCACAATCCTTATGTTGGACAGTGAAACTGTCAACATATACCACTAAAGACACTTCAATATCAGCAGCACATACATCATCTTGAATTTTCCTCTCATAGAACATTTAAGCAGAAAAAGGTCACTTCCTGAGCAACAAATACAGGTTATACCCTCAGATACTTCTCATCCACTCATAAAAGTGATACAACTGTTAACATATGTGTGCACTTTCATTTTTCCATATATTACCCCCACTCCAAACTTGGAACTTGGAAAGCCTCTTGTTGTAATCTTACGCCGAGACAACACGTGTTGAGTAAATGCAGATAAAACATACCATCCCAACCATTCCTAGACAATACCTTATTTAAGTATCCAAACGTGCTACATGTTTCGGCCATTTCCATAAATACATCATCAGGGACAAGCATCAAAAGCATAAGAGAGACAGGGTCATGATATTATTTCTAGTTCACAAACGACTGATATCCCAGTCTTACAATTGTCCGCGTAACATGCCTTTTTATACTGGCCGAAACTTCGTTAAAGTCGAAATGTTAAAAAAAAAAAGTGTATTACAATATATTACATACTGTGCAGTACTTTGATGTAGCACGTCAGTACCATACGTACAATATAAAACGCTTCAGGTCCAAACTCCTTCAAGTGTAAATACATCAGACTGCATGGAATGTTGCAGAAACCGTCTTAGAGACTGTGTTGTACTGTGAACCAAAACCACAACACAGATTTGTGTTTAAATCGAGGAAACATAAACAAATGAATACAAAAGAATACAGGTTACCCAACGTTGAGGCACAAACGTCAGCGCAGGTCTGGGTTACACTAGTAGGCGCCATTGTCCTTTTAAAATATTCGCTTTAGCACGTTTCGAACAATAAAATTAGGTACTGAATAAAATTGTTGTGACTGACGGTCTACTATCTTATCTGTCTTTACGGGATCGTGCTTTGAATGCTTGTGCTCCACATAAGATGTTCACCTCGTACTAGCTTCTCCATGGTTTTGTCAGTATGGCCTCTAATCCGTTCTGATACGTGTGCACAGATCATTTGGTACGTGTGCATGGCATGGCATTCTCTGTGCAACATTCTTTCCAATGTTACCAACACGCAACGTTATAAATATAACATTGGAATTTTATATTGAGCAATTGTTTACATATACCGCACTTTGAAACTATCACGAAGATACTGGAAGTCACGTGTATTTAAATATGGTTAATGTACTTGCACTTCAAATTTCGGAGCAGTTGCATTGTTATACGTAACCTTATCCCATTTAGTGACGTAATCAAAATCACACTGAAACGAGATAACACAGCAAAATGGCTACACAAGTAGAGTAAAATGTACTACATATTTTAAATTATGAGCCTAACCATGAAGAAGACTCTCCGTCCAAGGTTTGGAAAGGTGATCTTATAGACATTTTTTACGTACACAGTAATTCATTGCAGATCTTAATGCGCTGTCCATGTTCATCAGTTTTTTGTTCTGGACGACAGCTGCCGTTGCCTTGATGACTAAGGAAAGCAACCCAAGTACGCAGGCAATATGAATCATACAAATGGGGGAGCATTATTTATGTTCTATTTATTTCGATGTTTGTACTTTTACTGTGGGGTTTAGTATGTCGAGGGACGTAGAATGGGTCGTATATATATGTATATATATGTTAGATGAGTGGTAACCTGAACTTTTGGTTAGCAGAATATAGTGTGAGCAACTGTGATATGTACAGTATTTATAATTACGAAATTTTCTTTCAGGTACAGGGATATGACCCAGAACTGAAATTAAAAGAAGTTGCAAGAAATTATACTCCTTCCTCGCAATGCTTTATTTGTGACAGTGTGGTTTATGGCAGAGCCACTCCCCTTTTAATGGGAATTGCGCCATACTCAAAAATTGCATTGCCATCAAAACTTGGCCAGTTAATGGGAGACAGATTCATGGTAATTGTAACAGCAGAAGATGTATTATGTCGGCGCTGTGCATCTTTAATAATCCGTCTTGATAAACTGGAAGTTGATACAGAAATTGTAAAGAAAGCACTAACTGGGTACTTGAAGATGAAATATCATTTGTATGATGATGAAGATGAAGAGAGTGAATCACATATGTTGAATTCCTTATACAAGCATGAATTGGAAGAAGAGGTAAATTACAAAATGTAACTATAAATATAGATTTTATAGTTTGCTTGGTGGGAATTTTTCAAAATGTATTTTTCTGAACTTGGACACTGTGTAGTCCTGTAGGTATGTACAAACGTTTCAGAGGCATGTGCTGTTTCCATTATTGTGTTTATCACATCCTGCACCATACCACCAGCATCTTAGGTAAGAAACCCTGGTGCAGGGGCTGGTTTGTAAGGAAAGCAGTATATATTAACCTTTTGACGCCTAATGTCAACTATAGTGGTCGTACTGCACCGATAACCTCTAAAGTTGCATTTTATATATTTATTCAACAAATATAGGTACTAAATATTTTAAACATGGTATATACTTTCCATTTTTTTCTCTTCAAAATGCAGTTTGTTTCATAATTCTAACATATTTTGTTCCTGTATTATTCACATTTTATATGCAGAGTGTGCTAAAATTTAAAAAATAATTCCGGCACCAAAAGGTTAAGTTGCACCCTGATAATGTGAACTTGGAGCACAGGTACTCCCTAAGCATGTCCTTACAGAAAAGGGAGCAGCAAATTCTCTCCGAGGACAAAACTGTCCTGTCTCCCTCAGGCAACATTCATTTACATATGCCATCATATATATGGCTGCAGTTGTATTATATATGTATGTTTTCTGTCTCTGTGCCTCTGTCTTTACTTCTAATTTATATTTCTCATTTTGCCATTCATATTTCCTTGGATTGGGTTCTGTTGCCTGTCTTGTCTCCCATCCTTTTGAGTGGCCATCACTTTATCACCTGCGTACACTGCATAACTAAACTGCTTCTTCACCTTAATCACTGAGGTCTCGAACTTGGACCTAAACCTTCAACCCTTAAGACAGTGGCAGCATATTTCTCTCAAATATATTTACAGGACTACATAGTGTCAGATCCCAGACGACCACAGGTGGGACTGTAGAGTTAAATAGCTATTCATTACCTTTAAATGGATCCCACCCCAGGAGTTGCTTACCTGTCTTTATGAAAAATATTTGGAATAATAAGAACTGGCTGGAGTTATTTAGCAACAGAATATGTCACACGGGTTCAAAAATTTTCCAGAAATGTAGGATCCATCCCCAAAGTTTTAGGTACCAGTTCCCATACTGAGGACCCATAATTCTGGGGTGACCTGTGAAACTCTCTGTTATCTGGTGCTTTCTATGCATTGTATACAAACTGATAAATACTTCTGTCTGTAAGAAAAAATGTAACTGCTGTAAGTATTAGGTGCCACAGTACAAAATTGGGTTGCCCAGTTGACCAGGCACGAGATATATGTACCATGATTCAGCATACTGCTCTATGCTAAATGTCTGTTCTTGCATTAACTCCTTCCAGTTGCGTATCACTGTGCATCATATTTAACACAGAATCGTTGGTGATATAACGGAATATTAAGACTGTTCTAAAGACAGTTTCGGAAACAGTTGTTAAGCCAAACTGAAGCATGAGGCATGAAATTATATGTTCAATCTTTGAGGTATTTTTTTATCATAATCTTTAGGTTTATGCTGGCTACAGGACATTCTTCTAAAGGTATTTGGAATGCTGCGGGCCCTGTCTCATTGTGTCTGATATCAGATTTAGAAGCTTTGGTAGAAGCCACAATATTATATGGAAAATTGCAAATACAGTTTCAAAAACAAATTCTAAGCATAACTACTGTGAGGAAAATATTTGTATGTTTCTTTAACATAGTTTTAATTGTAACCTGTGGTTACAAGGCTCCCTTTTTCTTTGTTCATTATATAGTTGATGACAAAGTGAATATACAGGGTGTCCCAGGAGGAAAGGTCAATATTCTGCGAGGTCATAGTATCGGTCATTCTAAGCAAAAATGTTTATATGAACATGTGTCCTATTCCTAACGGTTTCTGAGATAGAGCTATTTGAATGTACAACCGCAAGATTGTTGATAAGAAAGAGATATTACGTGTATGTACTGTTTCTAATACCGGTATTTATTGTTCAAGTGACAGAGTTGGTACAGCTTATAATAAATGTTCGAAAATTCCACCGTCAACATCAATGCACTTTGCAACTCGTGTGAAGACATGGCGTGTTGTTCGTCTGAGTGCGTCTTGATGTTCCTTTATGCAGGCGATAACATCCATTATGTTAACGAGCAGTTCGTCTCATGTATCCACTTTTTTTCTGTACACTTCACTCTTCATCAAACCCCATAAACAAAAATCTAACTGGGTTAAGTTCGGAGATCTTGGTGGCCAGTTAATGGTACTGCCACGACCGATCCATCTATTAGGGAAAGTGTCACTGAGATGTTGCATCACATGTCAGGTATAATGAGAAGGGGCTCCATCATGCTGAAAGTACATAGCAATCCATGTAGCCAAAGGAACATCCTCTAGTTGTTTTGGTAATTCATTTTGCAGAAAGTCTAGGTAATTTTGTCCTGTCATACGATCATTTAAATAATGGGACCAATCAACATGTCATCGATCATACTGCACCACACATTGATAGAAAAATGACGTTGAAAATTTGTTTCCACAGTACCATGTGGATTTTCCTGAGACCATCGATGCGAGTTGCGTGTGTTGTTGATTCCATTACGGGTGAAAGTAGCTTCCTCAGTGAATAGTATTAATGGAAGCAATTGGTGATTAGTGTGTAACCAATGACAAAATTCTACATGCATGGCAATGTCCCCTGGGTGTAGATTTTGCACAGGCTGTGGGTGAAATGGGCACAAGTCGTCTTCATGCAATGTTTGCCATACACGTATTCATGAAACACCAATACGTGCTCTATCTTCGAAACCGTTCAGAATGATTGATGACATGCTGATTGGTCCTGTTATTTTAGACGATCTTATGACAGGACAAAATTAACTAGACTTTCTGCAAAATGAATTACCAAAACAACTAGAGGATGTTCCTTTGGCTACACGGATTGCTATGTACTTTCAGCATGATGGAGCCCCTTCTCATTATACCTGACATGTGATGCAACATCCCAATGACACTTTCCCTAATAGGTGGATTGATCGTGGCAGTACCATTAACTGGCCACAAAGATCTCCAGACTTATTTTTGTTTATGGGGTTTGATGAAGAGTGAAGTGTACAGATAAAAAGTGGATATGCGAGACGAACTGCTCGTTAACATAATGGATGTTATCGCCTGCATAAAGGAAAGTCAAGACGCACTCAGACGAACAACACACCATGTCTTCACATGAGTTGCAAAGTGCATTGATGTTGACGGTGGAATTTTCAAACATTTATTATAAACTATACCAACCCTGTCACTTGAATAATAAATACCGGTATAGAAACAGTACGTACACTTAATATCTCTTTCTTATCAAAAATTTTGCGGTTGTACATTCAAATAGCTCTATCTCGGAAACCGTTCGGAATAAGACACATGTTCATATAAATATTTTTGCTTAGAATGACTGATATTATGACCTCGCAGAATATTGACCTTTCCTCCTGGGACACCCTGTATACATACTATTACAGCAGAATTCCTTTAGTCCAGCACCCACAGAACTGGACAGGTGCTGGACTGGCAGAAAGTAAAATTTTAATGTATCACAAATATGAAACTGTTAGAGTTGGTGCTCACACTTGATTTTACCGTATGTTCATTTTATACTTACTTACTTGCTCCATGGTGCAGAGTCCTTCTTAAGAAGCTAACTGGTTTCAAGCTAGTCAAGAAATTCCCAGCATTTCACGGAACCCAAAGTTTCATTACCGCACTCACAAGCATCCACCACCTGTCTGTATCCTGGGCCAGCCCAATCCAGTCCATATACCCCCATCCCATCTCCTGGAGATACGTCCTAATATTATCCACCCATCTACGCCTAGGTATCCCCAGTGGTCTCTTTCCCTCCGGTTTCCCCACCAAGACCCTATACACCCCCCTCTCCTCACCCATACGGGCCACATGCCCAGCCCATCTCATTCTTCTCAATTTTATCACCCGCACAATATTGGGTGAAGTGTACAAATCATTTAACTCCTCATTATGCAATCTCCTCCATTCCCCTGTTACCTCATCCCTCCTAGGTCCAAATATTCTCCTCAACACCAAGTTCTCAAACACCCTCAGCTTCCTTTCCTCCCGTAATGTCAGCGACCAAGTTTCACAGCCATACAAAACAACAGGCAAAATTATAGTTCTATATATCTTGATCTTTAAATTTTTGGATAGCAACCTGGAAGATAAAAGGTTCTACACCAAATCATAGCAAGCATTTCCTGACATCAATCTGCTCTTAATTTCTTCCAGAATAGAATTTTGATTTGTTGAAGTTGTTCCCAAATATTTAAACTCTTCCACCCTCTCAAAGGTACTATTATCAATCCTCACACTGTGAATTCATCCTGCATTCTGATCTCAAGACATGACCATGTACTTAGTTTTATCAGCACTTACTTCCAGTCCACTCTGCCTAGTAGCAGCTACTAGAGCTTCTGCATTTTCCTTTAGAATATGTATGCTTCCTCCCAGTATATTAACATCATCGGCATAAGCCAGAAGCTGATGTGTACCATTTAGTTTCAAGCCGTCCTGGTTTACCTGAACCCTCCTAATGGTGTACTCTAAAGCAAAGTTAAAAAGC